>Ga0207850_100043_pt1 | contig 132165 bp, 132 predicted proteins | sample 23E2SouthBayCA_FD_187746 | JGI IMG/M metagenome (GOLD analysis project Ga0207850, IMG submission 187746) | Aerobic enrichment media microbial communities from Eden Landing Ponds, California, USA - A23 E3 (3) (SPAdes) | ecosystem: Environmental > Aquatic > Marine > Unclassified | place...
TCGATCTCGATGATGTCACCAGGGGAGAGTTTGAGATGCAGGAGCGTATCAGGGTCGAGGCGCGCGATACCTCTACCCGAGTCGTTCGGGTACGCTTTCGCGACCTCTAGTTGGACTTCGTTCATAGTCGAGGGTCGATGTGTTACTCTGGGGCATGCCCGGAGATATGCTTTTTGCTCTCCCCAGTCGATCTGGGGATTCGGAGGCTTTTACAGGTGGTAACGTACATCTCATAAGGCATCCAGACTGGCAATTGTCGTGATTACGGGGAACAACGTCTCTTGACGTCAAAATACTGTGTGACAGGCACAGTCGCACGCGGTGATCTAGACACCGGTCGACTCTCCCACAGATCCGACTGTCAGTGTCGGTGGTGGCCAGCCGATCCCGATTCCGCATCAATTATTACGTCGGCGAGTAAATGCTGACCCGGTGAAAACAAATGCCGTTCTACGGCGGTAATGAACTCAGTCAGGTGTACGACAAGGCGCTGGAGGACGACTTCGGGCTGGTGGCCAGTAACGTCGCCGAGCCGGACGTGGCGATGGGTCTGATGGACGGGGCGGCTTCCGTCAACTCTGACCTGCTCATTCAGATGAGTGCCGGCGCCTGTCGGTTCGCGGGCAACGGCGATGCCGAAGCAGGACTGCAGGCGATGGGCAACTACATCGAGACGATGGCCGAGCAGTACGACATCGGTGTGTTCCTCAATATGGACCATCAGACCGATATGGAGTTCATCGAGATGCAGATCGAGAGCGACATCCCCTCCTCGATTATGATCGATGCCTCCCACGAGGACTTCGAGGAGAACATCCGCCAGTCCAAGAAGGTCGTCGATATGGTCGAAGAGAAAGACGCCGACATCCTCGTCGAGGCCGAACTCGGCCAGATCAAAGGCGTCGAGGACGAGATCGTGGCTGAGGAGGCCTTCTACACGGACCCCGACGACGCCGTCGAGTTCGTCGAGCGCACCGGCGCGGACCTGCTGGCAATCTCGGTCGGTACCCAGCACGGCGTCGCCAAGGGCAAGGATCTGGAGCTCAAACCCGACCTCGCCAGCGAAATCAGCGAGACGCTCGCCGACCACGGTCTGGAAATTCCGCTCGTGTTGCACGGCACCTCGGGACTCCAGCCGGCCCAGGTCGAGGATATGATGGGGCGGGGCATCTGCAAGATGAACAAAGACACCCGCTACCAGTACGAGTACACGCGGACCCTGTTCGATCACTACCTCGATCACAAAGACGAGATCGTCCCGCCGGAGGGCGTCGAGGACCAGCGCGACAGCTTCTACAACGACACCGAGTGGTCGCCCAACAAAGACCACTTCGACCCGCGCGTCGGCGGCCGCTTGGTCCGCGAGCGCATCGCCGAGGTCCACGCCGGTCTCGCCGAACTGTCGAGTTCGGCCGGCAACTCGATGTTCCCCAAGTAGGGACCTAGAAGAACTCCCGCAATTGCACGCTTTCTTTCGGAAACAGGTCGGTGAGCGTCGCTGCCGTCTCCTCATCGCAGTCCAGTCCGCGTCCGCGAAGGTCTTCGACTGTCCGATAGCCGACGAGCAACTGTGTGAGCGTCCCGACGTCGAGAGTCGCGTCCGGGTCGGCCCCAGTTGGAGCGCACACGCCGGCGCCGTCTTCGACGGCGAGTTCGAGTCGTCGGTCCTCACCGATCGGATCCGTGACTTCCAAGTTGACGCGTGTGTCGCCCTCATCGAGATAGGGACACGACTCCAGTGCAACTGCCGGATCCGCCACTCGAGCCATCGGGCCGGCGTGGATCGAACACGATATGGTCTCCGGGTTCGGGACCGCATCGAGCAGCGCGGCCTCTTCAGCGAGCGTGAGCTCGACCGTTTCGACTTGCGAGTCGTGCGTGCCGAGCAATCCGAACAGATGACGGCGCGCCTCCCGGTCGGCCGCCGAGAAATCGTCGACGGAGAGGACCGTTCCCTCGTCCGCCGATTCAAACGTATATGTGACGTATCCACGGATGTCGTCACCGTCGCGCCAGGCGTAGGCCCACGGCGGGTCGTCGCCGAACGTACGGTCGCGCCACCACCGCTCGCTCCGCTGAATCGACAGGGTCGTTCCTTCGCCGTGCGTGCGCTGTACGTCCTCGAGCCGTGTCCAGTCGTCAGGCCCGACGCGCTCGTAGGAACCGCGTTCGGTGGTCCCGGCGCCGATCAGCTGCTCAGGTGGCAGTTCGTAGGTCGTATACCGGTTGGTGATCGCCCAGCCGAACTGCCGGTAGAAGGCGTGTTCGAACGGCCATAGTGCGGCCAGTCCGATCTCACGTTCGCGTGTTTCCGCGAGGAGCCCCGTAAGGAGCTGCTCGACGTTCCCGGAGCGACGATGCGCCGGCGGCGAGGAGACGGCGGCGATGCCGCCGAGTGTCGTCCACGACCCACGGAGCCGCGCGTCGAGTTCATACAGCGCGCCCGTCGCGATGAGTCGGTCGTCCTCGTAGAGACCGTACCGATCGGCAATCCGGTCGGGCGGCTGATCGTCGATTTCCGGGCCGTCTTCAGGACTGAACGCGTATTCGATAAGCCGTCGATACCGCTCGAAATCAGACTCGGGAACACGACGCACGACCGCCATATCACGCCGATGGAGCGGCTCTCACAAGACTGTTCGCAACGACGTCGGTCAGGTCACAGCACAAAGAACACGATCGCCCCACCGATCGTCGGAACCGCAGTGACGATCCAAACTGGGCGACTCCAGCGCAGCACCTTCTTACCGTCTAGCGGCCCGAACGGCAGCATATTGAACCCAGCGAGCAGGGCGTTGATAATCACTCCGAGATAGCCGATCGTGCTCAGCAAACCGAATCCGGCGGCCTCACCGCCAATCCAGACGCCGGCGAAGACCGCGACGAGCACCACGTTGACCGCCGGGCCGGCCAGCGCGATCAGCCCTTGTTCGCGGGCTGTGATCCGCCCACGGTGGTACACTGCACCGGGTGCGGCAAATAGAAAACCCGCGAACCCAGCCATCACGGCCAGAAAGAGCATACTATAATCCGCCCGGAACTCCGCGGTCTGGCCGTAACGGATCGCGACGAATTTGTGAGCGAGTTCGTGCAACAGGAACCCGATGCCCGCAGTGAGTAGACTCAGAACGAACCCGACACCCAAAACCGAGAGTCCGTCCGAAGACGGCGTCCCACCGAACAGCGACTGCACGACGCCGTTGAAATAGAAGGCGGTAAACGCCACCCCGAGGGCAACCCAGGCAGCGGCGAGGTCGCGACGTTCGCGCTCGCTAAATCGAACGTGCATCAGGAGATCACGTCGAGTACGATTCGAGCACCGTTTTCGACCCCATCCAACATCAGGCCGACAATCCCGGCGATACCGCCGACCTCTGCGGACATATACGGGAGGACGATGAACACGAAGCCGTAACTGGCGATCATACTCCCGACGTTTGTCATCGCGACGATCGCGATCAACCGAAACAGCGGGACGTCAGTCAACCGATTGTACAGTTCGCCGATCGGGGCCTGCTCGTCGCTGACGATCTCGTTCAGCGTGGAGATGTCCCCGATGTTGACGTCGATGTACCGCAGTTCGACGTAACCGGCGAACCAACCCGGCGCGAGCAGAGGGTTGACGCTGGTCAGCCAGGCGATACCGCCACCGACGAGCGCCGATGGCCAGTGGGCCCCTGCAAGTTTCGCCAGACTCAACGCGGCGATCCCGTTGACGAGAAACCAGGCGACAAATAGCCGGATCACCCACGCCTCTTTGGCGCCACCGAGCAACAACAGTCCGAAGAAAACGGCAAACCCGACAGTAAACAGGTATCCGAAGGCCTTGTACAGTGAGAAGCGCTTCTGTTTGAGCGGTCCAGTGATCGTCTCCATCGGCGGAAGTCGTCCGGGGTCATCGAGATACGATTGGATGCCTGCGCGGTGGCCAGCACCGACGACGGCGACCACGTCATAGCCCGCCTCCCGGAGTGCGACCAGTCGATGGGCGATGAACGCGTCGCGCTCGTCGATCAGCGCTTCCGCACCACCGGGCGAGAACTGACGGAACTCCTCCATCATCGCCGAGACGACGTCCGTGTCGGTCAACTCCTCGATGTCGAACTCCTCGTATTCGGCATCCGTATCGAGCGCGTACGCGAGTAACGCGGCGATGGGCAGGCCGACCACCAGCCCGATGGTTCCCGCGAGTAACGCGCCGTCAGCCAGTGTGAGTAACGACCCACCGACCAGCGGGATCGCGTCTGCCAGCCCAGGGGTGAGCAGGAGTGGCCCGGCGACGAGTTCGGCACCGAGTGCGAGAAAAGTGCCGAGAAACAGGCCAATACCGATTCCGGCCTGCAGTGTGCCGACCATACCGGCTAACAGTCCGCCGAACATCGTCGCCTTCTCCCTCGTCGAGAGGCGTTGCCAGAAGCGCTGGATCGTCGTCTGGATGTCCCGATCGACCAGGGCGACGCCCATTTCGTGTGATTCGGCTGTCTCGACGGCAGCCATCATATCTGCCCCCGGCTCGATGTCGAAACGCTCGCCCAACTGGGCCTGCACGTACGACAGCATCCAATACGCCAGAAACTGAAAGACAGTATTGCCCTGCAAGAGATCGCTGGCATCGAGGTCGTCGGGTGTCTCACCTTTCATCTGGCGGTAGCGACCCTCATCGAGTTCGACCGCGACGATATCCGGCTGCCGGTCGGCAATTGTCTCCTCGACTTCCTCGACACTCGCCGAGGAGACGTGGGCTGTCCCGACGAGTTCGACGCTCCCGTCCCCGTCGGACGGCTCTGGCTGGCGGACAGCACCCTCACCGTCCGGTGACAGTGAGTCAGTGGCTCCAGACTCCTCCGGACCCACCCCCGGGGTACCGTGATCACTCATCGACCCATAGTAGTGGGTCTGACTCTCTTACGGTTGTCGGAGTCGGCGGCCACGGCGACTCGCAGTATCACTCCCGCGGGACTGCGATGTTCCGCATTGCCGCTCCGCAGGACGGACATCGGAGATGACTTTCCGATGTCGTAATGCGTTTCCCACAACCGCGACATTCGTATCGTGATTCAGTCGGTGTGTACGGGTCTTTCGGTAGCACGTGTGAGGATGTCTCACAAACACGTATAACCGTTTTGTGGAAACACTTGCCCAGGTTTGGGCACAATATTAAGAATAATACGTTATTCAACCTGCGAAGCAACGACGAATGTTTCGCGCCGGTCGTTCGCCCGTGTCACTGCAAACCCGGCGCTCTCCAACGCGGTTGCTGTCTCGTCGGCATCGAATCGCTCACCGAGTGGCGGACCGCGCTCGCCCAGTCCGGCGCTACTCCAGTCTGCGATCCCGATGTGAGCGCCAGGACGGCAGACGCGTGCTAGTTCAGCGAGTGACGCCTCGCCTGCGAACTCATGGTACGTCATCGTTGAAAAGGCGCCATCGAGAGCATTATCCTCGAACGGCAGGTCAGCGACTTCCGCAGTCACCTGTTCGACGTTCGCCGGGAGCCCCTTTTCGCGGTAGTGTTCGTGCATCGCTTCCTGAACGTCCACTGCATAGACCTGCTGGACGTACGGGGCAATCTCGTCAGTGTAGAATCCGGTTCCACTGCCGAGGTCAGCGACGACTGCGTCCTCGTCCGGTGCAAGTAGTGCGAGAAGTTCATCGACCGAGACGTACTTGAATCGCGACTGGTCTTCAAGCCTATCGGCTTGACTGCTATCGAACGTGTGAAATCCCATATGCCAGTACCAGAGGCGAAGGCGTTTATATTGGTGGATATCGGGTGATATCGAGGGTTCGAATTGCCTCTCGTCTTCGAATGACGGCGACAGTTGTCTATACGACTCCCCAGAGGGTATCTGGACGGGATGTAGCCGGCAGTCTGAAGAGGATGCCCCGTTACAGAACAACTATGGCGACGGTCGTACCACCAACCAGGCGTGAATGCGAACGGTGTGGTCGTGTGGACGTCTGGGACGACGAACAGATGAACTGGACGATCTACGAGGCAGACGGCCAGAAACACGTCGGTCACCCCCAGTGTCTCCACGAGTGGGACATCAACGGCGAATACAACCCGTTTGACCCGAACGATTGAGCTACCTACGATTGTACGGCTCTCGGAGTTACGTCACTATCTAACCGACCAATACACCGCATATTCTCGGGCTGTCGTGTCGTTAGAGTGGTTCTTGCTCTTGTGGGTCGTGCTACCACGAATCTCCAATCACTTAACCGTGCCGGGGGGTTAAACAGTGTATGAGCAATGACTCACAGCGCAATAACTTGCGGATGCCCTCGAGTGATGAAGTATTTGCTGTCGTGACACGACACGAAGGTGGGAACCACGTTCGGCTGCAGTGTCAGGACGGCGAAACACGGATGGGGCGAATCCCCGGGCGGATGAAATACCGGACCTGGATCAACGAGGGCGACGTCGTCATCGCGGAACCGTGGGACTGGCAAGACGAGAAAGCAAACGTCGAATGGCGATATGACGAGCAGGACGCCCAGCAACTCCGGCAGGAAGGGCACATCGAGTGACGGCCTAATTATCTGATTGCAACTCCTCGACCAGTTGTTTGATCGCGGTGTGGTGTTTGCGAAGCAACTCGTTTTGTTCGTTGACGGCGGTCGTCAACGCCTCGAGTCGCTCATCGACCCGCTCTAGATCAGCCGCAGTCACTGCTGTTGCCGACTGGTTTGACTGCTCGGCTGTATCCGCTGTACTATCTCTGGCTGTCTTTGTGCCGGACGAGCGTTCCTCCGTCGCGTCTGTCTCGGCGTCAGGAATCGACGCTGTCTCCGTATCGGACGAGTCAGATACATCAGTCGCATTGCTGTCGGTGGTCAAATCATCGTCCACACGCTCGGTGTCCGATTCGGGGGAGCCACCCAGTGGCCTGATCTCGTCGTCCAGAAACGCCTCCGACGATTCATCCCCTTCCTCACTCACGTCTTCCGCGTCCGATTGAAACTGTGCCTGCAACGCAGACAGCGAGGGCACCTCGAAAAAGTCCGTTAGCGCCCGTTCAAGAGCGCGTTCGACGAGTCGAGCGTCGTCGTTTGGCGTCTTGATCCGTTCGCGGCGGCCCTCGACGTGCAAGACCATTTCAGTTGCAACACGAGCCTGTTCGAAATCGACACCAGTGAGGTCCTCGTAGGCGAACGCCTCGTACTCTCCATTCCAGACAGTGTTTCCGATGTGTTTGACGATGCGGCGGTCGGCAATGACGAGCGTGAGTTCGCTAAACCGGAACGCTTCGACGACGCCTTCGTCGTGGTCGAGAATCCCGTCGGCGCTGAGAATACCTTTGAGTGCGAGTGCGAGTGTGTCACGCGTCGCGTCGGACGGGACCGTCAGCGATCGCTCGTCCTCGACGTACTCGAACTGGAACTTCGTCTTCCGACGCCCTTCCGACAACGCAAGCTGTTCGACCTCGTGTGGGTATTCGGCCACGCGCTCGTCGCTCAGCAAGCCGTCGGCACGATAGAGGAGCATTCGAGTCGGTGTCAAACAGAGCAGGTCGTCGTCACCCAGCGCGAGCCCGGCCTGTACGTCTTCCTCGCCCAGGTGTTCGGTGATTAACTCCGGCAGTTCCATACCGCGTGTGTGACTTGCCCAGGACATAAATCCGCGGGGTGTGTCAACTGGACCCGCAGCCCTCGGGCGATACAGATGAGAAGCTTAAAGACCACCACCCCGCTATCACCTGGTGCGCCCGGGTGGCTTAGCTGGACATAGCGCCGCACTCATAGGGTTTCACTCTGAACGCGGCACCCATCCCGGCATGCCCGTCGAGGCGCTGTCGAGCCTCGGACCTGGGTTATGCGGAGATCGAGGGTTCGGAGCCCTCCCCGGGCATTCTACTAACACTTTACATACCCAGGAGCGACTGCCGTATGTAGCTAACACGACTATTGTGAGAATTCGGAGCTATCGATGCCTGACACTCGCCCCACACCTGGAATGTCCGAGTTGCGGCACCGGAATCGATAGATCGGGCCTGCGGCCAGGCCCCGCGTCGAGTGTCCTAATTGTGGTCACGAGCGACCGCTCGATCAGTTAGTGAATGGTGATCACTCTTCCTCTACGGCGTATCTTTTGGCGGTCCCTCATCTAGTGGATCCAACAAAATCGTCGCGGCGCTCTCGTGGTCGGCATCGAGGTCGAGGTTGCTGACACGGACCCGAGCGGGCTCGCGAACTGGCCGATGTCCCGATCAATGCGGTCTATGAACGGCTAGATTTACCGCCCCGGAAACACAGTCCTGTTTTATATCTCTCTCCCTCGTCAGGATCCGAGTCGCATCCAGCCGTGTAGTACAGAGCCGCAGCTATTTCCGGGCGCGACTCGGAGCACAGAGTATGAGCGGTGACCAATTCACGGATGGCCCGCAGCCGAACTCGAGTGCGTTACGCCCGGAGGTTATGGCGGTCCTCGCCGCAGGTGTCGGGCTGGCCGGTTCGTTCGTGTATGCGGGGCTGTTCGCTCCAATCGCGATCGCGTTAGGATATCTGACAATCCGAAAGCGCACGGCAAAGCGCTGGCCAGCGTGGGTCGGCTGGGCTACGATCGCCGTCAGCACGCTCAATTTCGTCGGCTGGATGTTCATATTCGTATCGAGCGCTTCGTGACCGACCGGAGCAGGCTATGGCAACTGACTCACGACGCAACTGTCGAATCGGCCGACTGGAAAGACTTGTCCGCGGCCAGACGATAGCCAGCAAAACCAATGACTGACGCAGACACGACCGTCGAAGCAACGGAATCGAATGCTATTGGGACCGTCCGGCAGTTTTTCGGCCTCCGGCGGGACGTGCTAGTGCTGTCGCTGGCGATGTTCGCGTTCAGTCTGGCCTTCCAGATGACCAGCCGGTTCCTCCCAGATTACATCGTCGCGCTGGGTGGCTCGGAATTTCTCGTTGGCGTTTTCGGAACGGTCGGCAATATCGTTGCGGCTGTGTACCCATACCCCGGCGGCGCACTGTCCGACCGGATCGGCTCACGGTATGCGCTGACGCTATTCGGTGCACTCTCGACGGTCGGCTTTCTGCTGTGGCTACTTGCGCCCGCTCTCGGGACGGTCGTTATCGCCGGTGTGACCGTCCAGCCGTGGGTGTGGATCTTCGTCGGACTGCTGCTCGCGCAGGCTTGGAAGTCCTTTGGTCTGGGAGCGACGTTCGCCGTCGTCAAGCAGGCAACCGATCCCTCGCGACTGGCCGCCGGGTTCGCTTCGACGGAGATTTTTCGGCGGTCGGCTTTCTTCCTCGGTCCGGTTACCGCTGGCTTGCTGATCAGTCTGCATCCGGAGTTCACCGTGAGCTTCCGATACGTGCTCGCAGTCGGGGTCGCTGCGGGAGTTCTTGGGACGGTCGTCCAACACGTCCTTTATGATGCCAGCGACGACACGATCGGTGATTCCTTCGAGGGGCTCGCACAGATCCGTCAGGACCTTCGGGCGATGCCAGAGCCCCTGCGGCCGCTCCTCATCGGCGATACGCTAGTTCGATTCGCCAACGGAATGGTCTACGTCTACTTTATCATCGTCGTCACGCGGCTTTTCGAGGTCGGCCTGGAGACCTCGATGTCGCTGCCTGCCGTCGGGACGGTAGCAGTGTCCCTTTCGCCCCAGGCGTTCTTCGGTTACTTGCTTGGCATCGAGATGGCGGTCGCTCTGCTCGTGATGATGCCCGCCGCGAAACTCGCCGAACGGGTCGGTCTCAAGCCGGTTGTTGCACTCGGATTTGCCGTCTATGCGATCTTTCCGGTCGTGTTGATCAACGCGCCCGGGACGCCACTGTCGATGATACTGCTGTTTGCGTTCTCCGGGCTCCGGTTCGCCGGGCTCCCATCACACAAGGCGTTGATCGTCGGCCCTTCGGAACAAGACGCGGGCGGGCGCGTGACGGGAACGTACTACCTGCTTCGGAACACGATCGTCATCCCGAGTGCGGCGCTGGGCGGGCTCCTGTATGACGGCATTCCAGCGTGGCTTCCTGGGAGTGCTCTCTACGACGGGAGTCCGACACTCGCGTTTGCCGTCGCTTCGGCTGTCGGCGTCGTCGGGACGGTCTATTTCCTGTTGCGAGGCAGGGAGTTCGAGGCGTACGCCTGAACGGCCTATCGGTGGCCCCAACGCTCGCCGTCCTCAGCGTAGCGGGCATCGACGATGCGGTTAAACTGTTCGTCGGACAGCGAAATATCGATCGCGCCGACGTTTTCGTCCAACTGGGCAGTCGTACGCGCACCAACGATGGGAATCGTCGTGACATCCGGTTGTTCGATCAGCCAGCGTAGCGCTACCTGGGCGGGTGTGGCGTCCAGTTCCTCGGCGATCGCACGAATCTCATCGAGCACGTGCCAGCCTCGCTCGGACAGATAATAGTCCTCGAAGCGGTCGTCGAGACTGCCCCGTGCCCCGTCTGGCCCCTCGAAGGCCGTCGGATCGTCGTCGCTGGTGCGTTCGTACTTGCCGGTCAGGAACCCACCGGCCAGTGGTGAATACGGGCAGACTGCGATATTCTGATCTGCACAGACGTCCAGGTAGTCTTTCACGTCGTCACGATACCCCGCGTGGAAAAGCGGTTGGGCGACGTCAAAGCTGGCCAGGTCTTCGACGTCGCTCTTCCAGAGGGCCTTGGTCAGTTGCCAGGACGCCATCGTCGACGCGCCCAGGTAGTGGACTTTCCCTTCCCGGACGAGGTCGTTGAGGGTCCGCATCGTCTCCTCGATCGGTGTGCCCTCGTCCCAGCGGTGGATGTAGTATACATCGAGGTAATCGGTGCCGAGACGCTCTAGTGTCCCCTCAATCTGGGCCCGGATATGCTTGCGACCCAGCCCGCGATCATTCGGACCCGGCTCACCCCACCCGTCGAAGGGGAAGTACACCTTCGAGGCGATGACGACGTCCTCCCGGTCGTGACTTGCCAGCCACTCGCCGATGTACTCCTCACTGGTGCCGTTGGGCGTCCCGTAGACGTTGGCCGTATCGATGAAGTTGATGCCGTGGTCCCAGGCCGCATCGAGCAGTTCGTGGGCCTGTTCGCGGTCGGTTTCGACGACACCGCCGGTTTCCCGTCCGAATCGCCAGGTGCCCAAACACAGCTGTGAGACACGCGTGCCGGTCGCTCCGAGTGTCGTATACTCCATAGTGGCGCTACGACTGGACCGCACCTATAATTACTGGGCACTACGGCTGGAATCCGTCTTCCCAGCGGAACTGCCCGTCCCGCTGGATCACCTCGCCATCGACTTCGAAGCGCGATCCCGCGTCCATCTGTGTGATCAGATCCACGTGGACCGCGCTGTCATTGCCGTCCTCACCGTCCGGGAGACAGGCGTCGTACGCCCGGCCCACCGCAAGGTGGATCGTCTCGGCCATCTTCTCGTCGAAAAGGATCGAATCAGTCGGCTGGCCGATCCCGCGGTTCATTCCGATTCCGAGTTCACCCAGTCGCTTCGCGCCGCCGTCGGTGTCGAGCACTTCGCCGATGACATCCTCGTTTATAGACGCACTGTAATCGACGACGACTCCGTCTTCGAACTCGAGGCGGACGTCTCGAACTCGTTTGCCCCGAATCGTCATCGGGACGTCAAAGGTTACGTACCCGTCCGGGGACGCTGGCGCGGTGAAGACCTCACCGCTGGGGAGATTATGCGAGTCGTACGCGACCGACGCTGCGCTGTTGACCGCAGTCCGACTCTCGATCGACATCGTCAGATGGGTATCCTCCCCAACGATCGTGACTTCGCTCCCGTCGTCGAGAATATGCTTCAATGTCGCCATCTCATCGGCCAGCTCTTCCCAGTCTCGCAACACCGCGTCGTATACGAATGTCTCGTAGGCAGGGTAACTCATACCCGCCTGCTGTGCCAGCGAACGCGTTGGGTGCACCGTCGAGACCCAGTCGGTGTCCATTTGGGCCTCACGAATCGCCTGCCGGGCGCGGCTGTACGCGTTCATGCGGTCCCCAGGCACGTCCGCTGTGGCGGCGACGTTGCGACCACCGCCGAGAAATAGCACACTGTCTGCGTTTTCATACAGTGCGCGCTGATACTCCGGGTCGCGGTCGAACGCACCGTCGTGTCCCTGGAGATACGCCCGCGTTATCTCGTTGGATTGATATAGCGATATGAGGTTTGCACCTCGCTCACCCAACACGCGGGCCGTCGCCACTGCAAGGTCGTGTGCACCGTCTGCAACAGCTATCACGACATCGTCGCCAGATTCGATTCGTGCACTCCAGTCGACCAGCGTCTCCGCGTGTTCGTGTATTCGATCGTCCATACCCAGCCGTTCGAGTAGCGTCGGTAAAACCGCTCCGACGAAACGTCCTTACAGGCGGGCCGTGACCGTGACGTATGAAGATCACGCCATGTGTTTGGACCCGTGCTATCGAGTGGTCGTACGGCGACTACGAAGAGCCGCTGTCCGTCCACGTCACCCGGCCAGCGGACACGACGGTGTTGATCGGCGGTGGCGACGAGTCGATCGATTCGGCGGTCGTCGCGTTTGCCCGTGAACACAACGTTGAGGCGGTCATCATCGAACACGCGCACGTGGATCACTACGGTGCAGTGCCGGCTCTCGTCGACGAACTCGATGTAACTGTCGCTGCCCCGGAACGTGATCACGCCACACTCACGGGGATCGACGTCGACGTCTGCCTTGAGGACGGCGACATCCAGTGGGGAATCGAGCCGATCGCGACGCCGGGCCATACACCTGGAAATATGTCGTATCTGGCTGCAAACGTGCTGTTCGCCGGTGATACGGTCGTCGGTAGTGACTCGCAGTTTGCGGCGGACGATACCTGGAGCGGGCCACTTGCGGTCATTGAGTCCCAGTTCAGTCACGACGACACTCGGGCCCGCGAAAGCGTCCGCCGGCTCCGGAGCCTCGACGTCGAGACAATCCTCGTCTCACACGGCTCGCACGTCCACCACGACGCGACCGAGGCCATCGAAACGTTACTCGCCGATCTTCAATAACTCGCCAGCAGTAGTCCGGACGTCCCCACCAGTATCAGAAAGCCTTTGGATGGAAGCGCCGATTGTGGGGGTATGATCGACCAGACTATCGAAGAGATCGAGGAGATGCAGACACACAGCTCCTCGATCGTGGCGGTCAAGGCGGCTGGCGCGCTTCGGTCGCTGACTGATAGCGATTTCCCGACAGTCGAGGAGTACGTCCGTGCCCTGGATCGCAACAGTAGCGCGCTTCGCCGAGCGAAACCCTCCCACGCGTCGTTGTACAAGACCCAACGACAGATTGTCACGACGGTTTCCGATGCCGATGTCGACACAGTTGCGGAGGCACAGCAACTCACCGAGCAGGTCATCGACGAAGTGATCGAGACGGTCGAATCTGCCAAAGAACAGGCAGCCGAACGGGCCGCTGAACTCATCGACGACGGCTCGACGCTGCTCACACACGACTATTCGACGACTGTCCTGCGGACACTTGAACTAGCTCTCGAGAACGGCTACGATCTGACTGTTTACATCACCGAGGGACGGCCCCGATATCTTGGACGAAAGACTGCTCGGGCCCTCACAGAGTTCGACGGCGTCGATCCGCATCTGATCGTCGACAATGCTAGCGGCCACTTCCTGCCGGAATGCGACCGCGTCCTCGTTGGGATGGACAGCGTCGTCGACGGCCACTTGCACAACCGCATCGGCACGTATCCGATCACAGCGACAGCTGCGGACGTGGGAGTGCCAGTCACCGCAGTGGGTGCGAGCGCAAAGATTCCCGAGGGCGGCTTCCAATTCGAAAACGAGATCCGTCCGGTTAGTGAGGTGATGCGTGAGCCTGCCGAAGGGTTCAGCATCGAAAACCCGAACTACGACGCGACACCCGTCGAACTGCTCGATTCGATCGTCACCGACGACGGGATCCGTCGGTACGAGTGAGCGTGTCGCCCGCGATGTCTCCACTCGCGCACTTATTCCTTGGATCAGCGCTCAGTGATGGCGGCCAACTTCTCAGGAGGTACATCGCCGTTGGCGTCGGTGAGCTGTTGCAGGTTGTCGCCGTGTTCGGCGTGGCGTACGTCCTCGCTCAGTTGTTTGTCCGCCTGTTCGGGCCCCGCATTTCCGCAGAATTCGAGCGGCCAAGCCTCGCACGCGTGACGATCCGTGGCGTCACTGTGTTCATCTACCTGATTGCGTTGTTCTCAGTGCTGCGTATCTATGGGTTCCGGCTGAGCCAGATTGCGCTGACAGTGACTGTGTTCACTGCTGTCCTCGGTGTGGTGCTCGCACCGATTGTGGGCAGTTTCGTAAGTGGGGTCTTCCTGCTGGCCGACCAACCCTACGAAATTGGCGATATGATTGAGATTGCCGATACGGGCCAGCGCGGCTTCGTTGACGACATCACGCTCAGATACACAAAGGTGTTCACTCTCGAGAACACTTTCGTCGTCGTTCCGAACGGGACGATGCGCGATCGAGACGTGATCAACTATTCCGCCGAAGACAGGCGCACCCGCCAATCACTTGATGTCGTCATCACGTACGAAAGTGATCTCGACCGAGCACGGGAGTTGGTCGAAAACGCCGCGCGGTCGGTCGATAGCGTCATCAGCGGCGGACCAAGCATCCGGATCGGAGCCGCTGGATACCCTGCGAGTCCGACGTGCCAGATTACGGAATACGGCGACCACGGGGTGCATCTGACACTCCGGTACTGGGCTGAGGAGCCGTACAAGCTTGCGGCTGTCAAGTCAAACGTTCTCGCCGAGGTCTGGCGCCGTCTTGAGGACGCTGACATTGACATCGCATATCCGCACTCCCACGTGGTCTTCGACGAAACGAGCGGTGAGCTTCCGGTCTCGATGCGTCCGGACGGCTCTGACGGTCACTGATACTGTTGGCTGTAACTGAGACAAGATATTTGCTGCCCCGTGGTGGCGAAATTCTTGAAAGACGTACAGCCGACAGTATGAGAGCACCCACTATCAGTGAACCAGCCAATACAGCCTCGCCGAAACTGGTCATCCAGCTGTGACGTAATCGTTCCTCGATGATAATAGTATTATCACAATGCAATCGCCTCTAGGGATGTATAAGATGAAATCAAGATTATACGCACTAGACAGAAGAATATTATGGGTTGCGTGAGGAGGCCGAGACGAGATGGGCACACCTGGCCCCCGGTCGAACGATTCTCAGACGGCAGCCGAACCGGCCTGCATCACCACTGTTGTCGATACGGTCGCACGCATCGTACCGAAATTACGAACGGCCTTCGAGACTCATCGGAGCTACGAAAGCGAATACAATCCGAGCGGCGAGGAAATGCTCGCTGCCGACGTGTATGCCGATGAACTACTTGAATCGAGACTCGGTGACCTCGACTGTATCGGGACGTACGCCAGTGAAGAACGGGCAGATCCGATTCAGGTCGGCACCGGTCTGTCAGTTGCCGTCGACCCACTCGACGGCTCCAGCAACCTAGGATCGAACAACGGTGTGGGGACGATCGTTGGGGTCTACGACGGGGATCTGCCCGCCAGCGGCCACGACCTCGTCGGTGCGATGTATGTCCTGTACGGCCCAACGACGACGGCGATGGTCGCGACAGATGACGGCGTCACCGAATATTTGCTCTCTGACGGGCAGCGTGAGGTACTGACGCCGTCAGTGTCTCTTCCTGAAACGGGTACAGTCTACGGGTTCGGGGGCCCAGTTCCCGAGTGGCCAAGCGCGTTCCGTCGCTATGCGATGTCAGTTCAGCGGCGCTTGAAACGACGCTACGGCGGCGCACTCGTCGCCGACGTCAACCAAGTCCTGAGCCACGGCGGTGTCTTCGCTTATCCCAGCCTGGAGACGCGACCGTCCGGAAAGCTCCGCCTGCAATTTGAGGCCAATCCGATCGCATACATCGTTGAACAAGCGGACGGGCTGTCGTACCAGGGCAGTACCTCCGTGCTTGAGACCGAGCCCGACCGCCTCCACCAGCGGACGCCGCTGTTCGTCGGCAGTCCCGAACCGATCGCCAAGCTTATCGAAACGATGGGTGGCAAAGCGACTCCGCCCACGGTGACAACCCGCCGCTCCCCCTGGGAATAGCCGGGCACGAGTACGGCCGATATCCCGGTGATAGAGACGTTTACCCCTGCTAGTAGCCTGCTGTGTCTGCTCGATATAGCGGCGGCCGATCGGTGGGAATTTGATATAGCGACATATGATTTACTAGTTCGATGCGAAACTCGACAGATGGACTCCATTCGAGCACGATGAACGAATACTATCTGCAGTACTGTATACAGCCCCGAAGTAGACGGCCAAGAGTGAGCTTCAAGACAGTACGGTCGGGGGTCCTCCAGACGTCGTCACAGCAGCTGGTAGATGTGTGTATCGTATACCTCTCGGACACGAGAGCCCCAGTCGTGAGTGTACGTGTCGATGATGTCTTGGGCGACGTCCCCGCGGAGGTACTTGACGATACCTCGATCGCCGGTTCGGTCCCGCAAGTGTGTTGTGAAGAAATGGCGGAAATAGTGCGGTGTGACGTTGTCTGCAGCGCCGGCACCGCTGTGATACCACCCGGCGTCACTGGCGTGGCTCGTAACGAGATGGTGTACCATATCAGTTGTGAGCCGTCGTCCCCAGTTGTCGGCTGTACCTACGAAAAGTGGGTGTCCATCGGATACGGGATCGGGCCGGATGGCGAGCCACTGTAACAGGACGACACGCAGCTCCGAATCGACTGGAATAACGGTATCGCGCTGGCGTTTGTTCGATGCTCGCCGGCGTTCCCCGTTTGTCTGTGTTCCTCGTTGTGGTGTGGCCGACACGTACAGTGAGTCGGGGCGTCCCTCCAGCTGCGGGCGAACAGTCACCCCCTCGCGTGGATCGTCCGTCAAGTTGAGGTCACGCTGGTCTAAGTTACAGAGCTCTCCAGCACGGATCCCAGTTTTCAGCAGCGTTACGATGACTGCTCGGTCGAGCGGATGCGACAACCGATGAATGAACGACTGCATCTCCGGCAGCGAAATCTCACGACGCTGGGGGTCTGTCTCGATCGACTCGTCGATCTCCTCAACGACGAGTGCCATCGGGTTTGCGTCGAACGTGCCGACTTGTGTCATATATGCATAAAAGCGGTGGAGATACGACGCATACGTCGCAACTGTGCTCTCGGCGACAGCACCACGGAGGCTGTGAATATAGGCCATACAGTCCCGATGTGTGGCCGCAGCAAGCGTCTCAGTGGCCTGACCGTCCCCGTCGTCTAAAAACCGGGCAAAATCTCGCAGGACGCGCTCGTAGGCGATTTGTGTCCGCTCGCTTTTGCCCTGGTATGCGATATCCTGTAGGAAATACGCGATTGGATCTTCCTCCGGTGTATCTGTGTGACTCATGTGACAAGCGTGTAACCGCCATTCCGGCCACTGTAGCGAACGACGTTTTCTTCTTGTAGATCAGCAAGTGTCTCATCGAGGCGTTCTTCGATATTATCGGTAATTGCCGCCAACAGCTCGTCCCAACTGTAATACTCATCCGGTGTAAGAACGGATTCGACGCGTTGTTCGAGGCCGTCAGTACTATCAGTTGCGCTGCTCGGCGTCGTCTCCTCTGTCGACGCGTCGGCTCCTTCATCCGGTGCTGACTCCTCGAAAAACCCACGCCGGCCCGCCTGTACCATCGTCCGGACGAACTCACTCTGGCTCATATCGAGTTCGTCTGAGTGTTCGCGCCACTCGTCTTTCTGGTATGCGGGAACGTACGTCTTGACGACAGTCCGCGACGTGTCGACCTGGTCGTCCGACATAGGTATGTCGTATACCCCCTGGTATATTAATGTGTCCCACATTTGCGGATAATGCCACTTATCCTCGCATCTATGCCCCTATATAGCGCCAAAAGAGGCATTTTCTTGTCCTGATGAGATATCGGTGTACTTGTGGTACTACAAGTGAAGATAAAAATTTGGAGTCGCGGTTGGGCACCCCAACAACACGGATGGTGGAAACGGCGGTTTTCGTCTACGAACCCTTGGGGTGGGCTCCGGGAGATGCTATGTAATCTGTCCAATACTTATGGCGCTTGAGGACATCTTCTTTACAATAAATTGATGCTAGCCTGATACCCGGTGTGCTGCCGACTGGTTCCGACACGGTTGGGATCCGGACGCTGGCAGTCCGATCCGTCCTCGACAGCTGGACATCGTCGTTGGGCGCCACGAGTGTGACAGTCACCAGTCTCACTCCGCGCGGATTGTGAACGCTCTCTCTGGAGGGACTAGACGGTGTTCAGTTGGCCCAACCAGGTTCGGCCATCGTGCCAGACTACAGCGGCTGCAGTGCGGAGCAATCGATGACTTGAAACTCTGTTACATATATCTGGCACGTATCTGGGTACACCACCCGATGGTTGTTGCACTCGTCTGGGGGTCAGTGACTCCCATCGGACACGCGCTAGGACTGGTCAATCACGAGGAGCATTGGCTGCAGATGTCTATTCTGGACGTTCAATCGCTTACCTAAGAGATCCAACAACGTAAACTCACAGTCGAAGCTGTGTGATTCGACGAGAAACAGCTGTTCAGCCGTCCGCGGTGGACGATTCCGGAGTGGGACTGACGCGTGAGGCCTGGGGGTCACATCGGTAGAGAGACTCTCTCTCGTACGCTCCTACTAACCTCGACTTGCACTGATTCTCACCTGCCCTTTGAATCTGCGGTCACTGCAGCTATCGCACAGACGGACTGTCTGGGTGTAGACTGACAGACTGGGCCTGAGGGGGTATCACAGCACGTTGAGGTGGATGTCACAGCTGCTAGCCCTCTGGCGCGACATAGTACACCCTATGAGGCGTCCCGTCTGGCTATTGTAGTTTCTGGCTTTCGACTGCTTGCAGTTGTAATCTGCTGGACCCGCTTGTAGTCGCCAATGTGTCAGTGACACGCACTTACCGTTGAGGCCGTATACTCGAGCTCGCTGTTTCTTCTAGTTAGAACTGATATTCATTCTCCACCGGAGCACGGAACTGACGGCGACGACCTTCGTAGTTACACTATGTCACTCAATTGTAGAATCGTCTGAGACTTCGTGTGTTATCGAACAAGTAAATCATATATCGCTATATCTATTCACTACCTTGATAGTTGCGACTACTGTTCGCAATGCATACGGTAAGCTTCGGGTGCGAGTTTATGCCCAACAACGACCATTGGTTAATCGTTGTCAGCTGGATTCCGGCTGGGGGTTCCGACAGACTGGCTACCTCGGGAATGCCAGTATGCACCGGCAGTCCCGACGAGGCTGACGACTTCACCGAGGTAGAACGCCATTAGATTGAGGAGACGTCCACCACGGCGCTGAACTGATGGTCCGAGGACCTACCTTCCGCTTAGCGAGAGAGTGAACGCTCCTGTGACGGCACCCATCCCGTGGACACGTCCGCGCTGTGTGTGGATAACGACCGAAGCCGGTCAGGAGATGACGCTTGACACGCTCGTCCCTATGACGAAAGCGGCGAGCGAGAGCAGTTCCTTCGTCGACCACCACGAAACACGAATTCGGTGTGTCACCTGAGCCTTATTCATCGGTCGAGTCTCCGTGAACGGCAAGGACCGGTACTGACGCGCGCCGAAGGACCGCTTCGGTAGTACTGCCGAGTACGTACCGTTCAAGACCCTGGCGGCCGTGAGTCGCCATCACGATCAGACCGATATCGTTCTCGTCGACGTACGCAAGTATCTCGTCCCGTGGAAGTCCCTTCCGAATCCCCGCTGTCACCTCCACACCTTGGTTTGTTGCAGCGTCCTGGAGGTCTTCGAGAGCGTGTTCGCCGAGGGCTTCGTAGCGCTCAAAAAGTGCATCGACGTCGGCGTCGAACGTCACCGTATCCATTCCACATTCACTTGCGAGCTCCGCGATTTTCGCGTCGTCCACGACGAACAGTACGTGGATCGTCGCGTCAGTCAGGCCCGCAATTGTGAGTGCTTCCTCGAGCGCACGTTGTGCGAGGTCGCTCCCGTCCGTCGGAATCAGGATATCTGAATACGCCGAATCAGTCATATTGTTTATCATCTGTATGGTGTCTGGGAATAGTCTGAGTCACTGTTGTCTCCTCATCTCTCGGGTCATTCGGTCGTCTCCTCGTTCAGTTCGTAAAGATTGATCATCAAGTGTCAGCCGTCGTGTTGAACTCTTTGAGACATTGTTGAATTGCCACGAACAGTCGGTCGTCTTCCGCGCGGTCGGACGAAGTCGTCTCGTTGATAATTTCCATAAACGAGACCATATCCTTGATTCCGTTCTGTTTCTCGTCGTAAGTCGCGACGACGAAATCGTGCCGATGGATCGTCTCGATCTCTTCAATCGACGAGACCTCGAGTCGAATCTCGTCCTGGGTATTCGATGGTAATACAAGTCCGACGAGGACACGTTCATCATCGCTAACGTGGCAGACGTAGGTCTGCCCAGCGTCGGGCATCCTATCGGATGCCTCGGACCATCCGTCCGGTAGAGCGGCAATACGATCGGTCATATTACGTAGTGAGCGTTATCGTTGTGCAGGGTCTGTCTGGTGACTCGTTTCGGGACTAATCATCGCCAGTCGCTGGGTCGACGCCGTCTTTGAGTCCGTCGCGATTCGGTTCGGGGGCATCTCGGACGTCCGCTTCACGCCAAGTCCCGCGCCGGAACCACAGCCACGCGACAATGGCACCGACGACGTTCGAGGCGAAAAAGGCGATCCAGATGCCGCGAGGATCGGGCTGTCCGAAAAACCACAGGTCAGTCGGAAGCACGCCTTGCGAGGCCACGTATGCGATGGGAAGTCGGACGACGGCAAGTGCAGTGATCGAGATGACGGCGGCTATCAATGTCTTGCCAGCCCCGCGGAAGCCGCCAGTGAACGACCGCTGGATCCCGATGAATCCGAACGATAGTGCAACGTACCGCAGGAACTCCGTCCCGACGTCAAGGACGGTCGAGTCGTTGGTGAAGACCGAGACGATAGGCCTCGGGACGAAGAAGATGGCCACGCCGGCAACGGAAAGGGCAGCGAACAACCCTTTTGCGGCGACGTAGTTCGCCTCTTGTGCGCGGTCGTACTTCCCAGCCCCGACGTTCTGTCCTGTCATCGTTTCGACACCGCGCGCGACGGCGATCGCAGGGAGGAAGATGACAGAGAAGACGCGGGTACCGATACCGTACGCGGCGACCACTGGCGTCGAGAACAGTCCAACCACGATCAGCAAGGCGTTGATCGAGAGTGCACGGCCAGTTCCTTCAATCGACGCCGGCAACCCAATACGAAGGATCTTCCGGAGGTACCGGAGGTCGGGTCGCATATCGGCAAGGTTGATTTGGATGCCTCGCGTCCCAGATAGCATAATTGCGAGTCCGACAAGCATCGCCAGCCCCCGAGAAAAGACAGTGGCGACAGCTGCCCCTTGGATACCGAGTTCGGGGAATGCGAACGGGCCAACAGCCCAACCATTGATCAGGAACGGGTCAAGAATCACGTTGATAACGACCGTTCCGAACATAACGAGCATCGGCGTGATTGTGTCGCCAGCCCCGCGCATCAGCGAAATGAACACGAAGAAGCCGAACATAAACGGCAAGCCCAGCGCAACTACCTGCATATAAGCGGTCGCACCTGGCAGGACGTCGGGAGACGCACCGAGGAACGACAGGAACTGACGGACGAACGGGTAGCCGATCACACCGAGAATGGCCGAGACGAGGACGGCAAAGGTAACCGTCTGGGAAGCTGCGTACTCGGCCTGGTCAGTCTCGTCTGCTCCCGTGTGTTGGGCGACTAGGACGCTCCCGGCTACCGAGAGCCCCATCCCGAGCGAGATAAGCAAGAACACCATCGGGAACGCGAAGGAGATCGCAGCCAGTGCATCCGTCGAGTACTGACCGAGCCAGAACGTGTCCGCCAGATTGTAGGCGGTCTGCATCAGGTTCGTGAGGACGATCGGCAACGAGAGGAACAACAGTGGCTTGACGATACCACTCTCTGTCAGATTGAGTTCCTCTTGGCCTTTGAAGATGTTCACACGACCACCTCCGATCCCGGCTGCCATCCGAGGTGCAGCTCCAACGTAGTTTCGAGGACGTCACGCGTCTCGTCGAGCGGTTCACCGAGTGCTACTTTCCGTGCGTTTGCGCCGTTGATGATCGTTGTGACGAGTCTCGCGACTTCATCCGGGTCGGTTTCCTCGAAGTGGCCTTCGTCGATGCCGTCTGCGACAATCCCCGAGACGACCTCACGCATCATATCGTCGAGGTCGAGAAACCGTGCTCGGAAGAGTTCCTCGAAGGGAGCCTGTGATTTCATCTCCATAATCGCCACAGGGAAGCCGTCGGAATCGGGGTTTGACGCTGTGAAGACTGCATCGAGGAACGCAGTGAGTCGTTCCCGCGGGTCGGTCGCCTCGGAGGCGAGTTTCGCCTTGAATCGCTCGATCAGGTCGTCGAGGAATGCATTCAGCAACTCCTCTTTCGTGTCGAAATGGTAGTGAATCGCTGCGGTGGTCATCGACGACTCGTCGGCGATTTTCTGCATCGTGAGTCCGGCATACCCGTGTTCGCAGAGTACCCGATTTGTCGCGTCGATGATTTCGTCTGAGGTCTCCGATTCCATTCTCTATCCCGACTTACTAACTAGTTAGTTAAGTGCCTTCTGACTGGTTAGTAAGTAAGGTATCTGATATTTAATCGCCCCCATCTCGAAACAGAAGTCGCGATAGTTCGCCTCAGAATCGGATCGTACTGGCACCGACCTGTTACCGGGTGACCCCGAGATGACGCTGAGGGACTGGCCCTGGACGCGCGGTCGTGGTCACATCTTGACGAGGACCTTCACGGCCTCGCGCTCGTGCATCGCCTCGTAGCCTTCGGGGACGCCCTCGAGGTCGACGGTCTTCGTGAACACCGGCGAGGGGTCGAGGGTGCCCTGAAGGATGTCCTGCATAAGGTCTTCGACGTACCGACGGACGGGTGCGACGCCGCCGTTCAGCGTGACGTTCTTCCCGAAGGCGTTGTCGAGGAAGGCACCCTCCTCGACGCCTGCGGGAACGCCGACGAATCCGACAGTGCCGCCGGGCCGGGCCACCTCGAAGGCGGTGTCCATCGAGGACTCCGCTCCGACACACTCGAGGACGTGATTCGCGCCACCGTGCGTGAGTGCTTTCGCCTCTTCGACCGCGTCCTCGCCGTGTGCGTTCACGACGTCGGTCGCACCGAACTCCTCGGCGATCTCGAGCCGCTCGTCGTGGTGGCCCATCGCGACGATACGTTCCGCGCCGAGGCGCTGGGCGGCAAGCACGCCACACAGGCCGACTGCGCCATCACCGACGACGACGGCGGTGTCGCCCGCGGAGACGCCCGCACTCACCGCAGCGTGATGGCCGGTGCACATAACGTCCGTGAGTGGCAGGAGCGACTTGAGGACGTCCTCGTCGTCCGAGTAGCGCTCCGGGATCCGGACGAGGGTGCCGTCCGCGAACGGCACGCGGACTTGCTCACCCTGTGCTCCATCGTGCTCTCCGCCCCAGCTTTCGTCCTCGACGCAGGACGTGTAGAGGCCTTTGCGGCAGTACTCGCATTCCCCGCAACTGATCGAGAACGGGGAGAGGACGCGGTCGCCGGGTTGGACTGACGTAACGTCCTCACCGACTGCCGTGACGATACCCATCGGCTCGTGGCCGACGCGGCCCGGCGTCTCGTAGTCACGCTGGCCCCGGTAGAACCAGAGATCCGAGCCACAGATCGCTGTGTGAGTGATTCGGACGATTGCGTCGGTCGGTTCCTCAATCTCCGGGTCGGGGACATCCTCGATTCGGACGTCGCCCTCACCGTGGAAGACAGCAGCCTCCATACGCCATAGTTCCCACGGAGGACGCAAAAAAAGCAGGCCTAGCGAAATCGCCTCCAATCCACTGATATCCGAAGGGAATTTCCGGCTCAGTTTCCGTCCCAGTGTACTACAGGTAGTATGAACACAGTTCACGCGTCAGTAATCGCCGAGAACACCCAGTCGTCGGGCCCGCCGTGTCGCGTAGTGAAACACGAGGTAGCCACCTGCGAGATAGCCCACGGCAACGCCTAGAAGTAGGGCAATATCGAACGGGCTGAACTGCCAGAGTCGAGTGCCGTCCACCATCGCCCGCTGGAGCAGGGCACTCCCATGTGCAAGCGGGAGCAGTCGGGTCCACGGAGCGTCGAACACCGGGGCAGAAATCAGCACGATGAATCCGAACTGGAGGAGATTGAGCCAGTTCCCGATCCGCTTGTAGAGGACCGTAATCCCACCGGCTGCGAACCCAAGTCCGAGCACCGACGTGATCGCCAACCCTGCGATACTCATCGTCGTCACCGGTTCGATCTGGAGTGTCGTCCCCGTCATCAGGAGCATTGCGACCAACACGATCAGTGAGGTCAGGAACGTCCGGACGATCTTCGCGATGCCTTTGAACAACGCGACTGGCGCGAACCCGAACGGCGTGGTGATATGCCGTTCGAGTGTCCCCCATTGCACCTCGCTGCCGATGTCGTTCGACACCGAGGAGTACGCGCCGACAGACAGCGTCCAGAGGAAGTAGCCGACGATAATGCCTTCGAGTGACTCCGTGAGGGCTTGGCCGGCCAACTGCTGACCACCATAGAACAGCACGCCGAAAAAGAACAGCGAGACGACGATCCCTCCGATCGCGTTGGCTGGGTACCGGACGAAGATCAGGAACTCACGATACAGGACCGCCCGTGCGAGATGGTAATACGTTGCCGGGCGGGGCTGTGCTATCGGCTCAGAATCAGCGGTATCCGTCATTGCGATCTCTCACCACGAAGTCCCTGCGTGTCACCGGTCAGGCTGACGAACACGTCTTCGAGATCAGGCTCGACGGTGTGGAGCTGTTCGATCGTGACTCCAGCATCACGGAGTGTATCCATCAGCGTATACAGGTTCTCACCAGTTGCTTCTAGCTCGACACGACGGCTCCCGTCGACCGTTTCGACACTCAGGAGGGTGAACGTGGCTTCGAGTCGGCTTAGGAGACGGTCATCGATGTCCGCGCTGGTTACCTGGATCGCATTGCGGTTGGCAATGCCCAGCAACTCCTCGACTGTGCCGTCGGCGACAATCTGACCCGCCGACATAACGATCACACGGTCGCAGACGTCCTCAATGACGGCCATATTGTGACTGCTGACGAAGATTGTCAGCCCTTCCTCGCGGGCGAGTCGGGTCAATTCGGTTCGAAGTGTCCGGGAGCTCTCGACGTCGAGGCCGAGTGTCGGCTCATCGAGAAAGATGAGTTTCGCGCCGCCCGCGAGCACACTCGCCAGCGACACCTTTTGTTTCATACCCCGTGAGAGGTTCCGGACAGCAGTATCGGCGTGGTCGGCGAGCCCGAGTCGATTCAAGAGCCGGTCGTGTCGGTCCGTGACGGAGTCGGGATCGACTCCGCTGATCGTTGCAAAGTACCGGAGATTCTCTCGGACAGTGAGTCGCCAGTAGTCGTTGCGTGCTCCTTCAAGCATCGCATCCACGTCGACGTAGGCCCCACGCCGGCCGTCACTCGCATCAGTCCCAAAGATTTCTACCGACCCCTCGTCCGGGAGCACCATCCCGAGGATAGATTTGATCAGCGTCGTTTTGCCCGCGCCGTTGGGGCCAAGTAGCCCGACTACGGCACCTTGTTCGACGGTAAAACTCACGTCGTCGACAGCGACGATCTCGTTGTCTCCGCCCCCGAACCGTTTGGAGACGCCGTCGACGACCAGCGCCTGTTCACCGATCGCAGCTGTGTTTGCTTCTCCGAGCACGTCGAAGGTGTCGTCCTCTGTAGAAACAGCCGACGGAGACTCCTCGCGGCTTCGCTCGACCGATTGCTGGCCAGTCGACGTAGCGTCTCCCATTGCCGGGTCTTAGAGTCTCAATAGGCATAAGCAGCACCCGGCAGACCCAGGCCGATTGCTCGTTCCGGCATACCGGGCCACAGCCAGAACAGGGATACCCGGAGAGAGTTTCTCCGCGACGCTGTTCGTAACACGATAAGAGATACGCGAGATCATTCATACGGTCGGTTGTAAGTCTGTTCCGGATCGATCGCGTCCGTTATGCGATCGTACCGGTAAATCGTTACAACCGACCGTATCAGTCCGACGGGCAGTCTCCCTCGGATCTGTGTCTGAATCCATATTACCCACCCCGTCACTAGCCGGTCCGCAGTCGGCTAAGACACGAGAGGAGTCAGATTTTTAGTGCTACCGGAGCGAGAGGGGTGATATGCGGGACGTGCTTGCTGACTGGCAGCCAGTCATCGATGATGCGATCGCCGAGGTATTACCGCGTGAGATCGACGAGCAGTACCTGGCAGACTTTTTCGGAACGCCGACCTACGAGTACGATCCGGACGCGATCCAACAGGCACTGTCCGATCCGATCTGGGACCTGTTGGACCGTGGCGGAAAGCGGTGGCGCGCCGTGGTGGCTGCCCAGCTGTTCGAGGGGTTCGGTGTCGATCCGATGGAGTATCTGCAGTACGCGATCATCCCCGAGATTCTGCACAACGGAACGATCATCGTCGACGACGTCGAAGACGGGGCAAGCAAACGTCGTGGAGCCCCAGCGTTGCATCTGGCGTACGGGACGGATGTCGCGTTGAATGCAGGCAACGCGATGTACTTCCTGCCACTGAAGATCATCACTCGCAACGAGGGTGACCTGGACGCCGAGACGCGTCTGAAAGTGTACGAGATGCTGATGCACGAACTCAACCGGACACATCTCGGACAAGGGATGGATATCTGGTGGCACAACGAACAGGAAATCAAGGCCACTGAAGCAGAATACTGTGAGATGGGGGCGTGTAAGACGGGCTGTATCGGCCGGATCGTCGCCAGACTCCCGGCTATTATCACTGGCCAGACCAGTGAACTCGAGCAGCGTGTCGCCGCGTACGCCGAACAGATGAGCATCGCATTCCAGATCGGCGACGACATCCTCGACATCGAGCACACGCTCGATCAGGCAGGCGAGTTCGGCAAGGAGTTCGGCAACGACATCCGAGAGGGCAAAAAGACACTGATGGCCATCCACGCGGCAGAACACGCTCCACCGGGAGACGCAGCCCGCCTTGAGGAGATCCTCTGGGCGGATACGAACACCGACGAGGAAATCATCGAGGCAATCGATATATACCAGTCAACGGGCAGCATCAATTACGCGCGCGAGCGTGCAGAGGAGATGGCTCGACAGGCCAGACAGAGTCTGCCAGACGAGTCGATCGATCCGGAAATCGCGGAACGACTGGCAGCGTTCACGCGGTTCGTCATCGAACGTGACGCATAAACCAAGCAATAACCGCTGGTTTCGCTATCTTCAGTACTCGTCATCCGGAAGCGATGGCTATGGGAGACTCCGAGACGAGCCGGCGTGACTTTCTGCGGGCAACGGCTGGCGGCACAGCCAGCGGTGCCGGTGTCCTTACAGCAAGCGGGTCGGTGGCCGCACAGGCGAGCGTCAAGCCGGATTACGGCGGGTATCTAAATGGTGCGAACGGGTTCAACGGTTCGACGACTGACTTGCGGGGCCAGGACGCGGTCACGATCGAGGTTGGCGCTGGCGACGGGTACGCGTTCAGCCCGGCAGCCGTCTGGGTCGATCCCGGTACGACGATCACCTGGGAGTGGACTGGCAACGGCGGCAAGCACAACGTCGTCGGCGAGAGTGTGGAGTTTCGGTCAGGCGATCCCGTCGAAGAGGAAGGGTACACGTACGAACAGAGTTTCGACGAGTCCGGCATTGTCACCTACTACTGTGACCCCCACCAGAACCTGGGGATGCTCGGTGCCGTTGCCGTCGGCGACGACATCGCGACCGTCGAGGTCGGGGGCGAGAGCGGGCCGGCCCTTCCCGGCAGTGCGAAGACGCTCGGTGTCGCCTCCGGTGTGGCGATGGTCTCGACGCTCGGGCTCGCGTACTTCTTTATGAAATATGGCGGCGATTACGGTGACCCCGAGGTCTGACCCGATTCGCCCCGGTTCGTATGGATTTCAAGCTCGATAGGCCGGGATTCGCCTTCGATCTCGGTGACCAGCCGGCTGACGATTTGCTTGGCCTCGCCTCGAATGAGTGGTTTGACTCGCTCGATGACCCAGCTGACTGAGACGAACCGCGGTAGATCGATCGTCCCTGCACTCACCGATTGTGGATCATAGTGAACGAGAAACCGGACCCGCGTTGCGTCGCTCCGTTGTTCGGGAGCGGATTCGGATTCGAGTATCCAGGACCCACGAGCGTCCACGTCTTTTGTGAGTTGCCAGTCGATCCGTTCGACTGGCGTCAGACCTGTCACCGTCGAGTGTGCGGTGTAGGTGAGTTTCCACCAGGCGAACTCGAGGCGATAGCTCGTTCCCGTGGATCCGTCCCCGTCCTGATGGACGGTCCGCAGATGATCGGACAGCTCTGCATATCGTGGAAAGTCGACGAGAAACTCGTACACGTCGGCTTTCGGACGATAGATGACCGTGCTGACTTCGATCGTGTCCACACCGATAGTGTGGTCGCGTGCCTCAAAAACGACTGGACTCCGGATAAGGGCCACAGTTATGAGTGCCAACCCCGATATTCCAGGCGATGTCAGACGACACCGGTAATTTCGAGGGCTATGGGGGCCGGCACGTCCCCGATATGCTGGAAGAACCGCTCGAACGGCTCGCAAACGCATTCGACGAAATCGTACAGACCGAGGCGTTCCAAGACGAGTTTCGGTCGATTCTCCGACAGTACGCCGGCCGACCGACGCCGCTGTATCACGCCGAAAACCTCTCCGAGCAGTGGGGCGGCGAGATCTATCTGAAACGAGAGGACCTGCTTCACGGCGGGGCTCACAAGATCAATAACGCGGTCGGCCAGGGGCTGCTGGCCAAACGGGCCGGCAAGGACCGACTCATTGCCGAGACGGGTGCCGGTCAGCACGGCACAGCGACGGCGATGGCCGGGGCGCTCTTTGACATCGACACCGAGATCTATATGGGCCGGAAAGACGTCCAGCGACAGCGAATGAACGTCTTCCGGATGCGACTGATGGGTGCGGAAGTCACGGAAGTCACCCAGGGGGACGAAGGCCTCGCCGATGCGGTTGACGTAGCGCTCGAGGATCTGGCACGAAACATCGAGGACACACATTACCTGGTCGGGAGTGTCGTCGGACCGGACCCGTTCCCGCGAATGGTCCGGGAGTTCCAATCAGTCATCGGCACGGAAGCACGCGAGCAGATGCTTGAGCAGGTAGGCGAGTTGCCAGACGCCGCCGTCGCCTGCGTCGGCGGCGGTTCGAACGCGATCGGACTCTTTGACGCGTTCCGCGAGGACGACGTTGCCTTCTACGGTGGGGAAGGTGGCGGCGAGGGGTCCGGCTCGGACCGACACGCCGCACCGCTCGATGATGGGACCGACGACGTAATCCACGGGATGAAAACGCGCGTGATCGACGACGATGTCGACGTCCACTCCGTGTCCGCTGGACTCGACTATCCCGGTGTCGGCCCCGAACACGCGATGTTCCGCGAGACCGGGCGCGCACAGTATCGTGCCATCTCGGACGACGAGGCTCTGGAGGCGTTCCGAACGCTCAGCGAGGCCGAGGGTATTATTCCCGCACTCGAGACCAGCCACGGGCTTGCGATGGCCAAGCAGGTACTCGAAGAGACTAGCCACGAAACAATCATCGTCAATCTAAGCGGCCGCGGGGACAAAGATATGGAAACCGCAGCCGAACACTTCGGTCTCGAGTGAACTGCTTGGATCTCGAGTAGTCTAGGCAGATGTCCCGTCGTTTCCGGAGTTTCCGAGACACCCGGCCGACCCGACCTGTCGACACATTCGGGACTAACGTACCAGTCCGGCGGTCGCCCGGCCTTTGATTGTCGAGGAATGAGGAGCTTTCAAACCCCTCCCTGGCGAAGACGGACGTATGCTAGAGGGCGTCAACGTTGCACTCGGACTCACGGGGTCGATCGCGGCAGTCAGGGCTGTCGAGTTCATCCACGAACTCAGACGTCGAGGAGCGAACGTCCGTGCCGTGATGTCTCCTGAAGCGACGAATATCATTCACCCGTGGTCGATTGAGTTTGCCACTGAGAACGATGTCGTAACAGAAATCACCGGCAGCGTCGAGCACGTAGATCTCTGTGGCGTCGAGGGATGGGCGGATGTCTACCTCGTCTCGCCGGCGACGGCTAACACCGTCGGGAAGATGGCAAGCGCTGTTGACGACACGCCAGTGACGACATATGCGACCACAGCGCTGGGCTCGGGGCTCCCGGTCGTCGTCGTACCAGCGATGCACAAGCCGATGTACGACCATCCGGGCGTACTTGCGGCCATCGAACAACTCGAATCGTGGGGCGTTCACTTCGTTGAGCCTCGGATCGAAGAGGGGAAAGCAAAGATCGCCAGCGACGATGCGATCGCAACAGGCGTCGCTCGCGCTGTCAGCGACCGGCCACTCGAAGGAGACCACGTCGTCGTCACGGCCGGTGCGACCACGGAATCGATCGATCCAATTCGAGCCCTCACAAACCGTGCGAGTGGGACGACGGGCCGGGCAGTCGCACGAGCCTGCTACGTCCGTGGTGCAGACGTGACACTCGTCCACGACGGGCCGGACGTGCCATACGCGAATGTCGAATCTGTCGAGAGCACGGCGGAGATGCTCACTGCCGTCGAGACGGCTGTCGAAACTGCCGACACACTCGTTTCTGCGGCGGCAATCGCCGATTATACCGTCGAAACTGCCGAGGAGAAGATTCGGTCGGGCCAGGAGTCGTTGACCCTTGAGCTTGAACCGACGCCGAAACTTCTCGATACCGTTCGGGACGCCCGACCCGAGCTGTCGATGGTTGGATTCAAAGCCGAGACGGGCGGTGACGACGAGACACTGATCGAGCGAGCGCGCGAACTCCGCGACCGAGTCGATCTCGAGTTCGTCGTCGCCAACGACGCCAGTGTTATGGGTGACGAGGAAAGCCGTGTGCTGTTAGTTGATGATGACGTCGAGACGATCAGTGGCACAAAACAGCGGGTCGGACACGCAGTCGCCGAGCGCTTGTGTGCTATCTCGCACACCTAGACACGACGTGACACGATAGCGTGCCTGAACGTCTGAGCCGGCCTGGGTGATGACACCCGTAAGCTACTGTTCGTCGCTTACTTCATCGGGCCAGTCTGCATTCCCATAGAAGGGGATACCCATCTTCTGTGCGGCCCGGGAGATGACGTGTGCACCGGTCGGAGCCGTCAGAAACAGGAAGACGATCCCGACCAGTGACACCAGTCCGGGCCCTTCTGGACCGAAGTAGACCGCACCGGCGAGAAACAGCGACGCCGCACCGAGCGTCGTCGCCTTGCTCGTCGCGTGCATACGGTTGTAGACGTCGGGGAGTCGAAGCAAGCCGACAGTCCCGATGATGAGGAAAAACGACCCGATAGCGAGCAACGCGGCCAAAACAGCGATGCGAAGTACGTGCATTGTCATTCGATGATGTCACCTTCCGTGATGTACCGTGCGACGGCGATCGTACTCACGAACCCGATGATTGCGAGGACGAGACTCACGGTCACGAACAGCCCCTCCCCGGTCTGGAGTGCATAGAGGATCGCGATCGCGACGACGTTCGTCCCGATTGTGTCCAGCGCGACGACACGATCCGGCGTCGTCGGCCCGACGATCACCCGATACCCTGCAAGCAGTGTGACGCTGCTTGCAAGCACGAGCGCGACGAACACCACCGGCTCCAGGAGAGACGGGAGTTCACTTGCCATTGGTCTCACCTCCGAGTGTGTCCGGATCCGGGACTGGATCGCCCGGCTCGCGGTCTTCGTCGAAGATACGCAGCGCGTAATCTTCCCAGCGTCGGATCGGTTCAAGCACAGCCTCCTCGTTTGCACCCGTGATCCCGTGGACGTACAGCGTATTTCGGTCTCGGTCGTAATCCATCGTGAGCGTTCCTGGCGTGAGTGTGATGCTGTTTGCAATCGTCGTGACGGCGAGATCTGACTCGACGCGGAGTGGGACCTCGACGACGTCCGGTTTGATCGGCATCGACGGTGCTAACACCCGCCAGGCGACGTCCAGATTCGCGACGAGCAGTTCACGTACGAACAGCAGGACGTACAGGAGGCCGAACGGGGCCGCCACCAGCCCGCCACGGACGTCTATCTCAGCGCTGTAAAAACGCCGGAGGACGTACGCGATCGGCAGCCCGACCAGCAGACCGACTAGCAGCGTCGTGACGATCCCGGTCGGAGTGAGCGGTGCCCCATTGATGAATACCCACAGGACGGCCAGGGCTAGCCCGATAACCGGCCAGCGTTTCATTGGTGCACCCCCGTGTAGCTCGGATCGACAGCATCGATGTATGCACCGCGATCCAGCGCTGCGTTCGCCGCGCCGTGAGCCCCGTCATACACCGGGCCAAGGCCGATGCCAAGCACGACAAGTGTCAGCGCTAGCGCGACGACGACCGACAGCAAGACCACCGGCTGGACCGTCGCCTCAAGCACAGCGTCACTTTGGGTACCCCAGAAAGCGTCGTTCCAGACTTTAGAGACGTATGCGATCGTGAGTATTGCAGCGCCGAGTGCGGCGATGGCGGCAATCTCGCCGACAGGTCCAGCCGCATTCATCGCCGTCGCTGCCGTATCGAACACCGTGAGCTTGCCGAAAAAGCCCATCAGCGGGGGGATTCCGACCAGACTCAGACCGCCAAGCAGGAACGTGGCCGAGAGGTACGGCCGACTGCGTGTCAACCCGCCCAGTTTATCGGTCGATATCGTCCCGATAGTGGTACTGATCGTGCCACTCACCAGAAACAGCAACGACTTCGCGACGGCGTGGTTCAGCGCATACAGCAGCGCAGCGACGATCCCGAGCACACGGAGTCCGTCAGTCGCGGACTTCCCGGCGGGCACTGCATACTCGCCGCCCAGAACGGCGACCGACCCAGCATCGCCCAGCGGGATCGTAGCGACGACCGCCAGCGGCAACACGATGAAGCCGACCTGTGCGATCGATGAGTACGCCAGCAAGCGATCGAGATTCCGCTGGCCCACAGCGGCGAACCCGCCGAGGAACGCACTCCCGACCGCCATCACAAACAGGATTGGGCCGAAAAACAACAACATCGATCCGTCTCCGAACGGCCCGAGATCGAGATGAGCCGCGCCGAAGACGGTAAAGAGCAACCGAATGATCGCGTAGATGCCAACTTTCTTCGTCACTCCGGCCAGCATCGCCGAGACCGGGGCGGGAGCCGCCTCGTAGGCGTCAGGCACCCAGAAGTGGAACGGGACGATCCCGGCTTTGAGTGCGAACACCGCAAACAACAGCGCGGCGAGACCGACGACTGGCTCGACAGCGATACCGAACGCTTCGGGGTTGGCTAGTCTGACAGCGAGATCAGCCATATTGAGCGTTCCAGTCGTGGCGTAGATGCCACCGATTGACAGCAACATCACGGCACTCCCGATCAAGTTCAAGACCGCGTACTGCAGGCCCGCACGAGTGTGCGTCGGGCCACTGTAAAAGACCACCAGGACGTAACTCGGCATCAGCATCACTTCGAACCAGACGAAGAGGTTGAAGATATCGCCCGTGAGAAACGCCCCGGTCACGCCGACGATCATCAGGTGGAACAACGGGTGGTACGCGATCTGCTGACCGAAGGTCTCTATGTAGTCTGCGGAAAACACCAGTGCCGCGATCGTCACCAGGGCACTCATCGCGAGCATAAACACCGCAAGCTGATCAGCGACCAGCGTGATTCCGTACGGTGCCGTCCAGTCTGAGAGCTGATAGGTCAGAATCGAGTTTGTAAAGACCTGCCAGACGAGCAGCCCGACAGTGCCGACGTAACCGGCCCCGCCGAGCAGGCTGACCGCCCGCTGGATGCGCGGGCGCGAGCGTGTGGCGAGCGTTAGAACAGCTGTGACCAGTGCGACCAGAAGCGGCGCGATAACGACGTTACTCATGTGTATCACCCAGTTCAGTGAGATCGAGCGTTCCGTGTTCTTCGTACACCCGGTAGGTGAGCACCAGCGCGAACGCGGTCGTCCCGAACCCGATCACGATCGCCGTCAGCACGAGCGCCTGGACGAGCGGATCGGTCGTCGCTGTCGCTCCGTGACTTCCGTGGCCGACGATCGGGACCGAACCGCCGAGGCCACCCATCGTCACGAGATAGACGTTTGCAGCCTGGCTGAGAATCGAGATTCCCCAGACGACCTGCACGATGTCCCGTCGGAGTACCAGAAACGTGCCCAGCGCAAAGAGCAGACCGAGCACGACTGCCAGCAGGAACTGTGGGTCCCGGGCCGGAACGGACGCCCCACCGCCAGCCGCGAGAACGTGTGTGATCATTCGGCACCCACCACCGCTACGACCGTCAGGAGACCACCGACGACGACGAAATACACTCCGAGGTCAAAGGCCAGTGCCGACGCAACCTCGATCTCGTGAAACAGCGGAATACCCTCGATGAAGACGACGGCCTGGCTGAGGAACGGATAGCCGAGTGCGACCGCGACGATTCCGCTCCCGGCGGCCAGTGCAAGTCCGATCGCCAGTACTTCGCTGAACTCCTTTGTGATTCCGGGGCGCTTTTGCTCTGCGTCTTCGACTGGTTCACCCGGGAGTGCGCGCGGCAGGGCCGTGCGGTCGAGAATCTCTGTTTCGAAGTAATCTAGCCCGAAGATGATATACACGAGCACGAATGCGACGGCAGTCAAAACGCCGCCGATGAAGCCACCTCCGGGGGCGTTGTGGCCCTGCAACAGCAGCGACACTGCCGTTACCAGGATAATCGGTACGACGATTCTGACGACCGTGCGAGCGATCACGGTCGGCTCGTTGTCCGTCATTGTGTCTCACCTCGTTCGCGCATCGCGACCAGCGTAATCACCGAGAGGGCAGCCATCGCAATCACCGAAATCTCGCCAAGCGTATCGAACGCACGGAAGTCGACGAGGATGACGTTCACGATGTTTGCACCCCCGCCGTAGTCGAGAATCCACGTCCCGTGTTCGGCCGGTACGCCGCCGCGTTCGAGGAAGAAATTCGAGATCCGCTGGTTCGGGTTCGCGCCAGTGGTCACGAGGACCGTCAGGAAGACTGTACCCCCGACGATGCTTGACGCGACGGCGTCTCTAGCAACGACTGACCGACGTGCCTTCCCGTAGAACGGGGGCAACTTGTCGAGCACCAGCAAAAAGAGCACGAGCACGAGCGTCTCGATGAGTAGCTGTGTCAGCGCCAGATCAGGTGCGTCTCCGAGGATGTAGAAAATCGCGACCATAAAGCCCAGAATCGACAGTGTCAGCACACCTGCGACGTGGGATGGCGCACGCGTCAGTGCCAACCCAGCCACGACAGCGACGCCGAGGACGATTGCCATCGGAACGGGCGTGACGACCCCCGCGAACGACGGCAGCGCGACGGCCGTCACGGCGTAGGCCAGCAGTGTCATTACACTCACCGCGAGCAACAGCACCATCGCGTACGTGCGAAGCAGCCCCGTCTGGATTTTCGACTCGACGACGCGAAGTTGATCGAGACCGTCGACGGCCGAATCGTAGTACCAGTTGGCGCTAAATACCGGCACTGACCGCAATCGGACGATCGTCGTTCGTAGTTGACTGTAGAACGGGTACGCGAGGATCCCGAGCCCGATTGTCGTCGCACTCATCGCCACCGGCACTGTAAGCTCAGTCGGCAGGTGATACGAGAAGTGTGCGCTGTGCTCGCCACCCTGATCGATTGCGGTCGCGCCGACGACCTGACTCACGAATTCCTCGAGTGGCTCAATGTGGACACCGACTGTCGCGGTGATCCCTCCGAGACCGATGAGTCCGGCGACGACGGCCAACACGACCGCCGGCAGCCGCATCGACCACGGCGGTGTGTGAACGTGGTCTAGCGTCTCGGGCTTTTCGCCGAAGAACAGCATCACAAAGCGGATCGAATACAGGAACGTGAACACGCTCCCGAAGACGGCGACGACCGGGAGAATCCACCACAGCCCACCGGAGGCGTGTGCGAGTTCGTAGGTCGCCTCGAAGAGAAATTCCTTCGAGTAAAACCCGTTGAACGGCGGGACACCAGCCATCCCGAGCGCGGCAACGACAGTGACTCCGGCAGCGATGGGTAAATCACGCCACAGTCCGCCGAGGTCGTCAATCATCCGTGTTCCGGCCTCGTGAGCGATGATGCCGGCCACAAGAAAGAGTGCGGCCTTGAACGCGGCGTGATTGAGGATGTGAAACGCCCCGGTCTCGGCCCCGTACGCGCTGGCACCGCCTCCGACGACGCCAAAGCCGGCGATGATCAATCCCAGATGCGACGCCGTCGAGTACGCCAGCAGTTCCTTGATATCGCTCGCCCCGACAGCCAAAATCGCCGCAACAGTCATCGTCACCAGTCCCATCGCGACGAACAGCAGTTGCCACTCATCAGAGACCAACAGCGGTCGGAACCGGCCGACGAGATAGACGCCTGCTTTGACCATCGTCGCCGAGTGCAGGAACGCCGAGACGGGCGTCGGCGCCTCCATTGCGTTAGGCAGCCAGATGTGAAGCGGGACTTGTGCGGATTTGGCGGCGGCGCCGATCCCGATCAACACGAGCGCGGGCACGAACAGCCCGTCAGCCCGGAGCCCCTCGCGGATTGAGTCGGCCTGTGCCACCAGCGCCTGGTCGGTGCCGAGCAACTGGAAGGTTCCACCTTCGCCGGCCACGAGCAGGAAGCCAAGCAGCATAAACAGTCCGCCAGCGACCGTGATGAGCATCGACTTGCGGGCGGCGTACTGTGACGACGGCTGGCCGGTGTAATGGCCAATCAGAATAAACGACGAGATGCTAGTCAGTTCCCAGAAGACGAACAGGACGATGAGATCGGCGGCGAAGGCGACGCCGAGCATCGATCCCATAAACGCCAGCAGCGTGGCGTAGAACTTCATCTTCCCCGGTTCCTCGTGCATATATCCCCCGGCGTAGGTGAGGATCAAGACCCCGATCCCGCTGGCGAGAAAGCCGATCAAAAGCGAGAGTCCATCGACGTAAAACGACAGCGTCACTTCGAATCCGGGTGCGTCGATCCACGTCCAGGAGACGAGTCCGTGTGCGCCGGTCGTCGCAAGCAAGCTGACGAGCCCGAACGAAACTGCCGCAATTGCCGCCGACGCATAGGCAGTTCGCTCGCCGAGCAGCCGATACACGAGCGGCGTGAGTGCTGCAGCGAGGAACGGCAGTCCCACGATAACCGCTATAACCCACTGGTTCGGTTGCACGTCGGATTTTTTGCCCAGTCTGGATTTAACTCTTCTCAAATGTACGCACAGTCGTGATGGTGCAGGGCGAGTGAGGACAGCCGCGCTGTCGCCAACTCCCGAATCAGGTGTCGACAATGTCGACCGAATCAGGCAAGTCCGCGAGTACGTCTTCGGGCCAGTCCCACAGCGCAGCCGTGAACGACGCCCCGGGATTGGCGGCGACGAGGCGACGGATGCCGTCGCTTGCCGCGACGTAGGCTTGCCGTTCGAACCGTTCCGGGACTTCCCCGTTGAGCGGATATGTTTCCGCGAGGGCCGGCGGGTACGGACCGAACGGTGGGGTAACGGTCCAGCGCTCGTCAAACGCATCTTTGAGGGCGTTCCGATCGCTGGCCAACAGCACGTCCCCATCGACGTCGAAGCGCTCGAGTCGTTTGTGATGGCGACGGACTTCGGGCCGACGCGCGCTCTCCGTCGAGACGTGGAAGAAGGCGTCTTTCGTGGTGGGATCGCTCGTCTCGAGTCGGTCAGCATCGTCCAGAAGCGCCCGGTAGCCGTCGAGCATCGTCGGATGGTTGCGTGCTCGTGCTTCAACTAATTCCAGGAGATTCCCGCGACGGATCGCCTGCTTGACCCGGCGCATCTCGCCAAAGGAGACGTACAAGTTGTGTTCGGCGAGCAACCGCTCAGCTCGCTTGTCGTCCATCTCCTGTAGTTGCTCGGGTGTGTGTTCGCTACAGACCGGACACTCACACGGGAAATATTCCAACTCATCGAGGTGTTCTGTCCCACGGACCGTCAGGTAGCGCTTGTCGCGGGCATACAGGGCGTATGCAGCCGAGTCGAACAGATCACAGCCCATCGCGACCGCGAGGGCGAACATCATCGGGTGGCCCGCTCCGAACAGGTGGACGGGCGCGTCCCCACCAAGGCCGCGTTTGACCGCGCCGACGATCTCCGCAATATCGGCGTACCGATAGCTGTTCAGGAGGGGTACGACCGCGCCGATCGGGAAAACGTCCAGACTCGTCCCGTCAGCGTGTTCGGCGGCTTCGGTCCGGAGATCACGGTAAGTCGATCCCTGGATGGGCGCGTTAACGAGCATCTCGCCGACCTCGACGTTCTCGGCGGTCTCTAGTCGTTCCTGTGTCGTGGCCAGTTCCCGTTCGGCTTGTTCGCGCTCGACGTCCGGCGGAGTCGGGATATCGACCGGCGTCCCGATGTCGCTGCCGATCTCGCGCTGGAACTCCAGGATTTCGGTCGTCGTCACGTCGATCTCGCCGTATTCGGCCAACTGGAACGAGCCCGAGTCGGTGACGATCGCCCCCGAGAAATCCAGCAGGTCGTGCAGTCCCTGCTGGAGAGCATCAGTACGAAGGTCGTCGCTGCCGTGCAGGATGTAACTGTTTGTGATCAGAATCTCCGCACCGAACTCCGATTCGAGTCGGGCCGGCTCGATCGTCTGAACGTGTGGGTTGACGACCGGCATCAGCGCAGGTGTCTCGACGGTCACGCCGGCCCGTGGCACTGTTAACTCGCCGACCCGACCCGCGCCGTCGTAAGTCCGGACTTCGAACGCATCGCGCATTACTATCTTCTCTGAGGAGTGCGCCACTAAGACTTGCGTTCGGTTGCTCTTGGCAGTCACCATCGTAGGGACCCCACGATATTAAGAGATGGCTCGATCCCTCTGGGCTGACAAGAGCAAGTGTGGTTGATCCGGCCGGCGGGTGAACGATCGGGTGCAACGATGGCACTATTGAACGACCGCGTGGCCGTCGTCACCGGCGGCGCAAGCGGACTGGGGCGGAGCATTGCCAAACATTTTGCGGCCGAAGGCGCAGACGTAATCGTCGCAGACAAACAACGAGAGCCCCGCGAGGGCGGCACACCAACACACGAGCTGATCGAAACCGAATACGGCGTCGGGGCCACCTACGTCGAATGTGACGTGACGAACAAAGCAGACCATATGGCCGCGGCCGATGCCGCCGAAGGGTTTGGCGGACTCGATATCTGGGTCAACAATGCGGGTGTCTTCCGTGCCGAGGAGTTCACTGAAGTTACCGAGGACGAATACGACTGGCTGATGGACATCAACGTCAAAGGCGTGTTCTTCGGTGCTCAAGTCGCGATTGATCGGATGCTCGAGGCAGGTGTCGAGGGGGATCTGATCAACCTCTCCAGTGTAGCTGGACTGGAGGGCTCGGCCGATTTCATCACGTATACGGCCTCGAAAGGCGCAGTTCGGCTGCTGACCTACTCGCTCGCTGAGAAGTACGGCCCAGAGGGGATCAACACGAACGCCATCCACCCGGGGATCATCGATACGTCGATGGTCAACGAAGACGTGCCGATCGTCGGCTCGGAAACCGAATCGGAGTTCCTCCAGCAGGTGCCCAAACGACGGTTTGGCCAACCCGAGGACATCGCCGACGCCGCCGTCTACCTCGCTAGCGATATGAGCGACTACGTCAACGGCGAGTCGCTCGTGGTCGATGGCGGGCGAACTAACACCTAACTGAGAGCACACCGGCGGGAGCCACGGGCCGGCTCCGGGATACCGTTATGGCAGTTGCCGTGGTAGATTCGGATATGTCCGGTGAGGAGACGTACGTCCCTGGGGCCGTCCGGTGGCTTCTCGTCATCGCTGTCGTCGGCCTCGTACTCGTTGCCGCGTTCTGGCGGCCGGAACCGGCGGTCACGCGACCGGGGCCGTTCGGGATCCTCACCGAACGGACGTGGGTCGAAGGATCTGCATATGGCGTTTTAACTCTCGCAGTGTTGTACGCTCTGTCACCGGGTGGCAGTTCGGCAGCGATCTCCCCGTTAGTGGTGCCGGTATTCGTAGTTCTGTTCGCCTGTTTCGTCGAGATCGGGCAGGCGGGGTCAGGCGCGACGGCGTTTCAAGCGATCGATCTGATCGCTGCGACGGTCTGTTCGATGAGCGTTGCACTCGCGTGGGACGCGGGTCAACACGTGTTCGACCGGCCACCAGTCTGATCGGGTCGCGCAAGTCACAGACCGCCGTCCACGTCCAGTGAGACGCCCCAGCGTTCATCGTTGTAACTCCGCTGGCGTTCGCTGTCGAACCGCTGTTCGATCGCTCGCCGAAGCATCTCTTTGCCTTCCCGGTCGATTCGGGCGAGTTCGTCGGCCTTTGCCACCGGTAGCGGTGGCCCGCGTTCGGCGGCGATCTCCCCGAGGATATGTCGTGTCAGCTGTTCACGGACGGTGTCGTCTTTTGTAATCGCGTAGGGAGCTTCGATTCGATAGGTGATCTCCGTCCGTGGATCGTAGACGATGAAAAACGTCACCTCGTAGTCAGCCGGGGCAAGCGAGTAGTTCAGATCCAACCCATCGCCCTGTGTCGAGAGCAGTCGGTCGGTGCCGAGTCGGGACCGGAACCAGTTCGTGCACGTGAGCACGTCAGTGTCGAGTTCGCCGTCCTCTCGACGTTCGAGCACCTGCGCGAACAGGGCGGCATCGTTGACCCAGGGCGCGTTGGTCTTCGAGCGAAGCACTCGCGTAATCGCGTTGCTCGCGCTATTTTTCACGAATCCGATCAGCGGCACGTCTCGTTCGACGAACGTCTCGACGAGGTCGACGTAGTTTTGAATCACGCTTCGAGGCCGCTCGTGGTCGTGTAGCAGGTCAGCCAGTTCCGGATGGCGATCAGGCCATTTCAACAGTCCAGTGGGATAGATCGGTCCGTCCAAGACGAGCAAGTCCTCGACGACGTCGGCCTGCAACTGTGCGTGGTGGCTCTCAGCGAGATACAACGCGAGCGCGTGCACGACAGTCTGTGCGTACCGGTCGACCCGAGGGACCTGGATGATTCGCTGGCGGGTGTACCCCTCGTCGTAGGCCAACCACTCGTCTTCCTCGACATCGAGAGTCGCGTCGTTCGTGTGGGTACTGACGACGACCGTACGGCCGCGATGGAGGTCTAGATCGGAGGGGACCGCGCTCATCGCGGCCTGAGCGACATCAAGCACGAGGCCGTTTTTGAACGTCGTGGGATTGATCGTTCCCGAATCCAGTCCGTGCTGGGTCGGGAACGGGGACTCCTGGAGGGCAGCGTCCTCGATATCGACGACACGGCGACGCTGTTGACCAAGCGGTTCGAGCACGGGGTCGCCGTCGGCGTACAGCGGGTCGAGAAACTCGGCCCAGACTGTTTCGGCGAGCGCCTGATGATCGGTGTCGGCAACGCCGTCGCTGAGACGGCCGGCGAGTCGCGCGATGCCGTCGACGTGCACCGGATCAAGTGTCATAGCTGCTATTCGTGAGTGAGGGTCAAAACAGCCGCGGTCGTACCGCTGCCGGATCTTCGTGGCGGCCCAACTCAACGGCGGGGCCTGTTGTCCGAGGACGTCATACGGTCGGTTGTAACGATTTACCGGTACGATCGCATAACGGACGCGATCGATCCGGAACAGACTTACAACCGACCGTATCAGTGCCGACGTCCGAAATGGAACCGAAGGCTTGCCGCCGTCGCGATCGCCGCTGCGGCGGCGAGACAGAGGTACAATTCCCGAATACCGACCGTGCTGACCAACCAGCCCGAGCCGAGCTGGCCGGCGACCCGTCCGAGACCCATACCGACGGCAGTCAACAGTGCCTGCCCGGTGGCAGCAAGCGTCGTCGGGGTGTACCGGTGGGTCATATTCACTGCCGCGAACAGGAACAGCGCCACGCCCGCACCGGAGAGCAACTGCACCGCGACCGCAAGTGGCGTGATCGCTGTCGCACCCAGCAGGAGATATCCGCCAGCAGTGGCTCCACTCCCGGCAGTGAGAACCGTCCGGTTGTCACATTCCGCGCCAGCGAGAGCTATGAATACGGCCGCCTCTGCGACGGTCTTGACGAGCCACGCGAGACCAGTCACGGTGTCGCCGCCAGTGAGATCACGCAGGTATACTGAGAGGAACGCATCACCGGCGGAGTACGATCCGGCGACGAGGGCAGCCACGAACAAAAGCAGGAGAAACCGACGGTCGCTCAGCAGTGTGACGGCGTCGCGTCGGAGATCCGTCGAAAGGTCCGCCCGGGGATCCGGGAGTCCCCTGACCGCGACGAAGACGACACCCATCCCGAGCGCGTAGACGTAGAACACCCAGTTCAGTCCGAACGCGGCGACGATCCAGCCGAGCAGGAGAGTCCCCACGCCGAAGGCGACGCTTCCGACTGCCCTGACGTGACCGTACTCCAGCCCCTGTGAGAGCACCATCGAATTGGCGACCGGCAGGATCGGAGCCCGGAAAATCGAGACCAGTAACGTCCCGACGATCAGGAGTCCGAACACCCAGGGGACCTGTGTCGCGAGTGGAAAGAGCAATACCGCGAGTGCCGAGATCGCGACCGCGACCAGCAGGACCGCTCTGGTCGCGTTGTATCGATCCGCGAGCACGCCCCACACCGGCTGGGCCACGAGCCCGCCGGCGACGAGCAACGCGCCAAGCAACCCCATCTGTGAGCCCGAGAGGCCGACATCCTCGAAGAATGCGTTCCGAAACGAGACCAGCCCGTTCGAGGCTGCGAAGTAGGTGAGATAGACGAAATAGTACCGATAGACAGTGCCATCCGCCTCGAGCGCAGCCGACAGGCCGTCACGTGATACGGGAAACACTCCGTGGAGGGTTCATCGACGAACCGCTTAGCAGTGTTCATTCGTCCGCGACAGGCGAGACCGAATCGGGACAGTCCACTAGTGCTCGCTCGATTCGGAGTGGTCTCGCAGACTTCGGACGATTGCCTCGGCGACGTCTTCGAACTCCTGGATGGTCACTTCGTCGGTCGTCAGCAACACGCCGGCGCGTTCGGTCCCGACCCGAAGGAGATAGCCGTTTTCGAACGCTCGGATGGTAAACGCGTAGGGCCCCAGTTCGGTCTCAGTCGTCTGATACGCGTTGTTCGTGTCTCGGAACCCGCGCCACTCGTGGCCGACGAACGTGTTCAGATCGGCGTCACGCTCAAGGTCGCTTCGAAGGTACAGCTGCTCGAAATCCGACCGACTAAAATACGTCACCGACCGCAAACTGTCGCCGGTCGCCGTCCGAGCGATCGAGACGAGCTCCTCAGCCAGCGTTTCGGACAGGATCTCTGCCATACCAGTGCCGACGATGGCTGTCCACAAATAGCTCCCCCGGATACCCGTCATTCGAGAAGATATCAAGAACTATTACGCCTGCGAGTCAACTTTTCGCGTATGGACGTTGGACTCGTAATTCTCGACGGCTGGGGACTGAACGACGACGAAACCGCCCGCGACGCCGTACGTGCCGCGGACACACCGAATTTCGACGCGTACTGGGACAGTGGCGCGCACAATCGCTTAGAAGTCTCGGGTCGCCGCGTCGGGCTGCCGGAGGGGCAGATGGGTAACTCCGAAGTCGGCCACCTCAATATCGGTGCTGGCCGGGTCGTCAAACAAGACACCACCCGGATCACTGACGACATCGAGGACGGCAGTTTCGTCGAGAACGACGAACTGGTCGCCGCGATGGACTACGCCGACGAACACGACGGCCAGGTCCACTTTATGGGTCTGGTATCCGACGGCGGGGTCCACTCCCGACAGACCCACCTGCACGCATTGATCGAGATGGCCGCCGACCGCGGTGTCGAGGCGGTCACCCATGCGTTTATGGACGGTCGTGACACCTCGCCGACCGGCGGCGAAGGGTACCTCGACGAGCTACAGACCGTTATCGAGGAGAACGGCACTGGCGACGTTGCGACAGTCACTGGTCGGTACTACGCGATGGACCGCGACCAAAACTGGGAGCGGACGAAACGGGCTTACGATGCCATCATTTCGCGTGACGGTGACCACCACGCCGAGACTGCTGTCGAAGCCGCCACGCAGTCCTACGAACGAGACACGACCGACGAGTTCATCGAGCCGACGACGATCGAGGGCGGCGAGACGCTCGATGAGGGCGATGCTGTGGTCTTTTTCAATTTCCGATCGGATCGGGCCCGCCAACTCACCCGGATGCTCAATCAGATCCGGCCTGAGGACTGGGAGTACGACCTCGAACCGCCGGAGACGTACTACGTCACGATGACCCAGTACGACAAGACCTTCGACGTGCCAGTCGCCTACGAGCCCAACCAGCCGGTCAACACTGTCGGTGAAGTCGTCTCCGAAGCGGATATGACACAGCTCCGGCTCGCCGAATCCGAAAAGTACCCGCACGTCACGTACTTCCTCAACGGCGGTCGTGAAGTCGAGTTCGACGGGGAGATGCGTGAGATTGTCCAGAGCCCGGACGTGCCGACCTACGACCAGCAACCGGAGATGTCCTGTGAGGAGGTCACCGACACCGCTCTCCAATACATCGAGAGCGAGGATCCGAATATGATGGTGCTGAACTACGCGAACCCGGATATGGTCGGCCATACCGGTGATTTCGACGCCGCGGTCGCGGCAGTTGAAGCGGTCGACGAGCAACTGGGCGAACTCGCCGAGGCGGTTATGGACGCCGGCGGCGAGCTGCTAATCACGGCCGATCACGGCAACGCCGACGATCTCGGCACCGAAGACGACCCCCATACGGCTCACACGCTCAACGAGGTTCCGATCATCTATCTCGACGGGGACGGCACCGACGGCGGTCACTCGGTGCGCGGCGGCGGGACACTCGCGGACATCGCGCCAACGATGCTGAAGATTATGGACGTCGACAAGCCTCCGGAGATGACCGGAGAGAGCCTGCTTGAGTAGGGCTGCCGATCCGACGTCACGCGTTTTTTCGATACAGTGTCACTTTTACCAGTGTGTGAGAATAGTTGCCACGTTATTTCGTGTTGGTGGCGAAATACGTTCTTAATGGTGGAAACAATCCTGGTTCCGACAGATGGCAGTCGACACGCACAGCGTGCGGCTGCACACGCGATTGCGCTGGCCGAACGGGAAGACGCAACGATACGTGCCCTGTATGTCGTCGATACTGATGATTTTGGAGAACCCGCCCTGAGTAGTGCGGAGATTTTGGTTACCGACGAGGAACAGCGAGGTCGGGCTGTCCTCGAAGCGGTCGAGACAGCCGCTCGGAAACGCGGTGTCCCCGTCGAGACGACGTGTACTCACGGCAAGCCAGCCGAGGCGATCAAAACCCACGCAGACGAGGTCGAAGCCGATCTCGTTGTGCTCGGTGAACGCGGCGAGACCCACGATCTGCGTGAAGGCACCGTCACCCGAAAGTTGCGACGCGATGACGACGACCGTATCGTCGTTGTCTGAGAAATCGCGCGAACCGAAGCTGGGCAGCTACGGAACGCCCCTTAACGAGAGACATCTGCGCGGTATCGACTATGTCCCTATTGCACTGGCTCTGCACCCCTTCGACATTGAATGGTGTCAGAAACCATTGGATGGTAATAAGCGCAATGCTTATAACCTTGAGGGGATTATCTGGTGGTAACGGATGGCGGGGGCGATGAGAAGTCGAACGCGATGTAGCTGTCGTCGTTCCCGCCGACCAAATTGAGTTGATAGCAATGAACGACACGTACACGACATCAATGACGACCGCATTCGAACTGCAGCGCAGCGCCATCGAGAGCAGCCAGCAAGCTCTCGAGCAAGGTCTGGAGTTCCAGCAGCGCACGAGTCAAGCGATGATTGACAGTCTCGATAGCCAGGAGTCGGCCCAGCGTCGCGGCGTTGAGTTGACCAGGGCGATGTTCCACGGCTACTTCGACGCCGTTGAAGCGACCGTTCCGGGTTCAGAGCAGGCTGTTTCCCAGTTGCGAGAGATGGCCGACGAGCAGATTGACTTCCTGTTAGAGAACCACGAGGAGGTCTTCGAGACCATCGAGTCGGAAGTCGCCGAGGGCGTCGATACCTACGACGAACTGTCCGCGGACTACGTTGACACGCTTGACGAGCAAGTCGATACGTTCGCTGAGGCCCACGAGGACCTCGAATCCCAGTCCGTCGAGGCGGCCGAGCAGATGGCCGATCTGTTCGAGGACTTCAAAGACCAGACTGAAGAGATCCAGACACAGATCCAAGACGTCCAACAGCAGGCCACCGAGGCTGTCGATGTCGAAATCGAAAGCTAGTCCTGCCAGTCTCTTCTGACTGTTCGGCCAGATTTCTTTCTCTCAACTGCGTCGTTGCGACTAGTCGTAGGGCATATTGCAGCATACTCCACGATATATCACTTCTTTTACAGTTGACTGGTGGCTGATCCATATTGCCATTGATCGCGGAGATTGCTATCAGTTTACACGAGAGTTTCACAGCCGTATGCGACAGACACAGCAGATCGAACAGAGGGAGACCCACCTCACTCGAAAGTGTCAGTTCACGAATCGTCGCAAGGGAGTTCATCACACGACTGACGACTACAGTTCGGACGACGCGCCAACCGCCGCAGCAATCGTTTGGAGGTCAGCTTTCCGGAACGTGGAGTCGTCGGCCGCTTCGGGCGACTCCGCGATGTCGACCTGCGCCCGAATCAGTCGGCGCATCCGTGTTTTCGACGGGCGCCCCGTCCCATTGCCATCGATCTCAAGCACCTCACAGATCGCCCACAGCTCCTCTTTCGTGAACGACGCCTTGACTTCCCGCTCGAAGCGACCTGTCGCTACTCGAATCGCGTTTCGAATCTCCTGAACAGTCGGACTCATCGTTCTCCACTCTCTCGTTGGCGTCTTCACGGTTCCGACTCGCAGCAACGAGATATCTAGAAGAGGGGCAGATCAGGCGACCTGTTCGAACCAGGCTTCGACGCGGCCGAGCGACGCGCCAGTCGTCTCAGCCACTGCCTCAGGGTCTGTTTCGGCTAGGTCCTCGACGGTCTCGATGCCGGCCGCACGGAGGCGGTCAGCATAGGTCGGGCCGATGCCGTCGACGGTCTCGATGTCAGTGTCGCTCGACGCTGCTTCGTCAGTCGTTTCGCCCGCGGTCGCCTCATCTGTCACATCAGCAGCCGTCTCATCGGTCGTCTCGTCAGTCGTACTCTCCTCGTCATCAGCAGCCGTGCTTTCCTCGACGGCTTCCTGAGCGCGTTCGCTGAACCACTCGGCGACCTCAGGCCAGACGTTCTCGTGGGTGCTCGAAGAGACAGCGAGGCCGACGTGGCCCGTCGAGTACTCGATGATGCGGGTGTCTTCGCTGGGAATGACATCGTTGAACGGCTTGCTCGCTGACGGCGGGACGAGATGGTCGTATTCGCCCAGAATTTGGAGGACGGGCATATCGATGTTCTCGATGTCGACGTGTTCGCCGTCGAGTTCGAGTTCGTTGTTGTAGAGTTTGTTCCCCTGGTAGATGTCCTTCAGGAACTGCTCGTAGGTCGCGCCAGCGACGTCGACCCCTTCCTCGAGCCACTGTTCCATCCGAGCGAAGTTTTTCACGAAGGACTCGTTGTCGATGTTTTCGACGAACTGGACGTACTTCGTGACGTAGTTCTGGACGGGATCCATCAGCGCGAATCCCTCATCCAGGAACTCCGCCGGGACGTTTCCGAAGGTCTCGATCACAGTCGAGGGATCGTAATACTCCTCGTCGCCCCAGCGTTCGAGGACGCCACCGGTCTCTTCGAAGTACAAGCCGGTAGCCATCAACCCGAGTGCGTTGACCTTCTCGGCGTGTAGCGCCGTGTACATCGTGCTCATCGTCCCGCCCATACAATACCCGAGCACGTTGATCTGCTCTTTCTCGGAGCGATCGCGGACGACGTCCACGCAGTTGTCGATGTAGCGGTTGACGTAGTCGGCGAGGGTCAGATGCTGATCGAGACGCGACGGCTCGTTCCAGTCGATCAAATAGACGTCGTGGCCGGCCTCGAGTAGCCGCCGGACGACCGACCGATCGGGCTGTAGATCGAGGATATATGGCTTGTTGATAAGTGCGTAGACGATCAGAATCGGGACGTCTTCGCGCTCCTCCTCGGGCACATCGATGCCCGCTGCTTCGGGATCGTAATGCAGGAGTTCGAGCTTGTTCTCCTCGTAAACCACGTCAGCGGGTGTCCCGCCGACCTCGACTTCCTGCATCGTTTCGAGTCGATCCTCAAGTACTGCGGCTGTCTCGACTGACTCAGTCAACTGCTCGAATCCCTGTCGTTGCGCGTCGATCACGGGACGCATTGGGTTGAACATATCACTCACTCCTCGAGTGCGTCGAGGACGCGATCGAGTTTGTCTTCGATGTCCTGCTGGCGTCGCTCGAGTTCGACGAGTCGCTCGCCGACCTCGACGACGTCCTCGCGCGTGGCAAGGCCAATCTCGGCCAGCGACTCCTGAGTAACGTCATCGGCTTCTTGACGGAGTTCGAGCATCGACTCGATGAGCTGTCCGTTCGCGGCCGCGAACGCACTCGTCTCCATCACTTCCTTGAACGCCTTGTTGGCTGACTGCAACCAAATGTCTCGAAACTCTGTGACGTCGACTTCTTCGCCCTGGGCCGCGTCCATAGAGCGCTCGAACATCTGCTCTGCGGCGTCCATCCAGACCTCATAGGCCTCGTTGTAGCCTTCCATCCCCTCGGCGAGAACCTCCTCGTCAGGCTCGGATTCGGAAAATACGTCGTTCCAGGAATCCATAAACGCTGTCTGGGCCTGCATACTCTGATCGAACGACTCCGCAAGCGCCTCGTTCATTTCTTCGACCATCTGGTTCCACTCGTCGGTACCGTCGGCTGTGTTGCTGTCGTTGCTCATATGTATTGTATCGCGTTGCACGAAAGAAATAACTGCTGCTCCGATCAGGCGTCGCCGGCCTGGACGTCCTCGACTGTCTCGACGGCCTGCTCTTGCACGTCTTGAACCTGCTGTTGGACCTCTTCGGCCTGAGATGCCATCTCCTCGACCGCGTCAACGGACTGGGATTCGAGGTCCTCGTGCGCCTCGACGAGCATCGACAGCTGCTCGTCCAGGGCGTCGAACAGCTCGTCGGTCATCTCGTCGTAACTGTCGTAGCCGTCGCCGGCTCCCGTTTGCAGTGTGTCGAACGCTTCCTCGTGGTTCTCCAGCAGGTACTCGAACTGCTCGTCGACGGCCGTGCGGACCTCGTCGACGGACGTGTCCATACCGGGAACGGACGACTCGACAGCATCGAGGTAGCTGTGGATAGCGGACTGGCTCAGCTCGACACTGCGTCGCTGGGCCGACTCCTGGCTGTCCATACTGTCGAGAACGGCCTGGCCGACCTGCTGCTGGAACTGCATACCCTGTTTGAGGGCAGTCTGTCCTTGTTCGATCGATGCGCGCTGTAGCTCGAATGCGGTCGTGACGGGTGTCGTGTAGTCTGTCATAATTACTCACTCCGGTTACGTTTGACAGGGAGGACCACGGCTTGTACGATGTCGCCTTCTTCGATGTCCAGCGTCTCGCGTTCGGCGTCCGGGATAGATATCCGACCGCCGCTCTGCACGCGTGTCTTGAACGTCGCTAGCTGACTCATCGCGCTGAGTTGGTTCATGTCCATCCCCGATGGCCCACTGCTCATCATCGAGCGAAGGAGCTCCTGCTGTTGCTCGATCGCTTGTTCGCTTGCTTCTTGGAACATCGTTGGCGGCCACGGGAAAGCGTCGTCCTCGTCTGTCATCAGTCATTGTATGATATCCCCGCTATACACATAAGCTTTCCCCTGCATACCATCTGATACCATTCAGTGGAGGCGAGATGCAAGTACATCTATCACGAGTGGGTCTTGTAGCTCTCACTGAGGGGCTCGACGCCTGTTTGCCCTTTCAATACCGTGGGAAGCGCTCTGGGGTTTCATATCCCTGGCGCGTCCAGTTATGGACGATGTACAACGAACCCGAGAGCGGATTTTCGACAGGTATGGAGGGAACGATCGATGCGTAACGCCAAAATCGTCTGTACGCTCGGACCGGCCTCGGATTCTCTGGAGGGTATTTTGTCCCTTGCGGAGGCCGGGATGTCGGTCGCCCGACTGAACGCCAGCCACGGCTCGCCCGAGGAACGACGTGAAACCATCGCGCGAGTCCGCGAAGTCGACGAAACCGTTGACCATCCCGTCGCGGTGATGCACGACATCCCCGGGCCGGAGATCCGCACCGCCGACATCGACCAACCCGTCGAGCTGGAAGCCGATTCTCGTGTCCGCTTTTATGAAGGCGACGACGCCACCCCCGACGCAGTCGGCCTCTCGCTCGACATCTCGGCCGTCGAAGAAGGCGACCGTGTCCTGCTCGATGACGGCCGCATCGAAACCACTGTCGAGGACGTCGACGGCTCTGACGTCTACGCCCGCGTCCAGAACGGCGGCGAGCTATCCGCCCGCAAAGGCGTCAACATTCCCGGCGTCGAGCTCGGACTGCCGACCGTCACCGAGAAAGACCGCCAGGAGCTGCAAGTCGCCGCCGAAGAACAAGTCGATTTGGTCGCTGCTTCGTTCGTCCGGGACGGCTCGGACATCCGCGAAATCGCCGACACCCTCAACGAGTTCGGTGCCGACATCCCCATCGTCGCCAAAATTGAACGCGCCGGCGCCGTCCAGAACCTCGACAGCATCATCGAGGAAGCCTACGGCATTATGGTCGCCCGCGGCGACCTCGGTGTCGAACTGCCGCTTGAAGAAGTCCCACTCTATCAAAAACGGATCATCCGCAAGGCCAACCAGGCAGGTGCGCCCGTCATCACTGCCACAGAGATGCTCGATTCGATGGTCGGAGCCCGCCGGCCCACCCGCGCCGAAGCCTCCGATGTCGCCAACGCCGTGCTGGACGGCACTGATGCCGTGATGCTCTCCGGAGAGACTGCCATCGGCGACCATCCCGCCCGCGTCGTCGACACGATGGCCAGCATCGTCGAAGAAGTCGAACACAGCGAGGAATACGAGACCATCCGCGAACAACGCGTTCCTGACCCTGAAGGGACTCGTGCGGACGCGCTTGCGCACGCCGCGCGCTTCCTTGCCGAAGACGTCGATGCGACTGCCATCGTCGCCGCCAGCGAGTCAGGCCACTCCGCGCTGAAAATGGCCAAGTTCCGCCCGTGTGTCCCGATCATCGCTTCGACGCCCAACGACCGGGTACGGCGGCGACTCGCCCTCTCGTGGGGCATCCACCCCACTGCCACCGCCTACACCACGGAAGGGACGGATGCCGTCATCCAGAACGCTACCAAATCAGCACTCGATACCGGAATCGTCAGGGACGGCGACAGACTCGTCGTTATGTCGGGCATTATGACCGAACTCGAGGGAGTGGACAGTTCGAATATGCTCAAGGTCCACGTCGCGGCCGAGACGACTGTCCGCGGGGACGCTGTCGTTGGCGGTCTCGTCACCGGCGAACTCCACCGCGTCGAAGGCGGCGACCTATCGACCGTTCCCGAAGGGGCCATCGCGGTCGTTCCCTCCGGGTACAGCAGCGAACTGACGGGTGACGCCGAACGCGTCCACGGTATTGTGGGCGGGGAGCGCGGTATGAAGCCGGGATCGACAAGCCACGCCGCTGTCTTCGCTCGCGAACACGGGATCCCGATGATTGCTGACGTCGAAGTACCCGACGAAATCGAGGACGGAACTGTCGTCACGCTTGACGCCGAGAAAGCCGTGCTCTATCGCGACGCCGCTGGCGACGCTGCAGCACAGTAGTCGCTATTCCCACTCGAAAAACGGAAAAGATATTCTAAGACGGATTTACCGGGCCGTGAATCCGCTGTCGACGGTCAGTGCCTCGCCGTTGGTGAACGATGCACCGTCAGAACAGAGCCACAGTACGGCGTCGGCGACTTCTTCGGGTTTGCCCAGTCGGTCCTGTGAGTGCATCCCCTCGATCCACTCCCGGACGTTCTCGTTGGTGCTGATGCCTGCTTCTTCGAGCATCTGGGTCTCGATGAACCCGGGACAGACGGCGTTGACGCGGATGTCCTGGTCAGCGTACTCCCAGGCAGCGGTCTTGGTCAGACCCATCACACCGTGTTTGGCGGAGACATACGCCGAGGAGTTCTCGAAGCCGACCTTTCCGAGAATCGAGGCCATATTGATGATGACGCCGCCGTCGTCTTGGTCAGTCATCTGGCCGAGTTCGGCTTTCAGCGAGCGCCAGACGCCGTTCAGGTTGATATCGATCGTCTGCTCCCATTCGTCTTCAGGGACATCGCCAGCGGGGTTTTCTCCGCCACTGATACCGGCGTTGTTGACCGCGTAGTCCAACCGACCGAACTCTTCGACAGCCGTCTCGACCATCGTTTCGACATCAGCCATCTCCGTGACGTCTGTGGAGACGTAGACGGCTTCTCCACCGTCGCTTTCGATCTGTTCGACTGTGGCCTGTCCACCCTCGTCGTCGACGTCCGCGACGACCACGGACGCACCGCTGTCTGCGAACTGGACTGCTACTTCCCGCCCAATACCTGATGCACCACCAGTGACCGCGGCCACACGGCCGCTAAAATCAAAGCTAGCCATACAGGCGACAACAGAAGCTCTAGGTATATGGAAATTTGGTCACCTGTATGTCATTATTAACTATCCCTTACCGTGGTGACGGAGTGGCCCACCTAGCGGAATGTGAGCGCACGGCTCACCAGCGGTGATGGACGTAGTCGTAGACGTGTTCCTCGTAGACGTCTCGGACGGCACCGTGAACCTCGTGTGAGAGCGCGTCTAGATCGGCGGCCGCGATATTTTCCCGGACGTGCTCTGGTAAGGTGGAGCCTGGGATGACAGTCGTCACTGCTTCGTGATCGAGGATCCACCGAAGCGTGAACTGAGCCATCGACGCCTCCGAAGGGACGAGCCGACGGATATCCTCAACCGCGTCCAGTCCGGACTCGAAGGGGACGCCCGCGAACGTCTCTCCGCCTTTGCGTCCGACGCCGGCCTCGACACCATTCTCGGCGGCGATCCGGCGGTGGTCGTCCGCCGCAAGGTCGTCGATGTCGTGGATCGCGTCGGCAAGTAGTCCCGACGCCAGTGGAACGCGGACGATGATTCCAACGTCCTGGTTGCTCGCGTACTCCAAGAACCGTTCGGCCGGGCGCTGGCGCAGCGGGTTGAAGATAATTTGGACTGACTCGACGACGTCGTACCCGATGGCTTTGCTCGCTTCTTCGACTTTCTCGACGCTGACACCTGCGTGGCTAATCTTGTCCTCTGTCTTGAGATCTTCAAGCACCTCGAAGGTCTCCGGCTCGTAGAAGGCGGCCGTTTCCGGACAGTGCAACTGTATCAAATCCAGCGTATCCACACCAAGCCGAGTCCGCGAGCCCTCGACGGACTCCCGGAGTCCAGTCTCGGAGTGGCGGCCGTCCTCGTCGGGAGCAGCCTTGGTCGCGACACGGACCCGTTCGGCATCGTCACGCTCGGCAAGCACGTCGCCGATGAGGCGCTCGGCCCGACCGTCGCCGTACACTTCGGCGGTATCGACGAAGTTCGAGCCCGCATCCAGGGCGGTGTGAATCGATTCTCGGACCTGTTCGTCAGCCACGTCCCCCCAGACTGGGCCGACGTTCCACGTTCCGAGACCGATCTCCGTTAGATCAATACCAGTCGATCCGAGTGTTCGCTTGCGCATACGTACCAGATCATCCAGCGAAGAGAAAAAGATAGTGCCGGACTATTACCCCGGCGGAGTGTGTCGCCGCACTATTCAGCCGCTGTGTCCCGAATCAGCGTCGCCAGATCGTCCCAGAATCCGTCCTCATATTTGGTGGCGCTGTCGATCGTCGGTCGGGCGTTCGTCTCGGTGACAACCGCACGGCTGTCAGTCACCAGCAGGTCGACACCGAGGTACTCGATATCGAGCACGTCAGCGGCGCGCTCGGCCAACGCCCGGAGGTCGGGATCGAGATCCACGCCCACAGCCTCGGCTCCGCGATGGACGTTGTGTTTCCACTGGCCACGCTCACGGGCCCCAGCAGGCAGGCGACGCTCGACTGCCCCGGCGTACTCGCCGTCGAGGACCATCACACGATAGTCCCGAGCGTCGGGCAGATACTCCTGTAAGAGATACGAACGGTCTCCGGTCGCCCGGTAATCCTGAACGAGATCGAGGTAGTCGGTCACGCCGAGCAGCGAATCGAGATCGACCACCTTCGCGACGCCCGTCCCCCGAGTCGTGGAGTTGGGTTTAACGACGACCGGCGGATCGAACCGCTCGGCGGCGGCCGCGACGACGTCGTCGTCGACGGGGTTTGAGACCATCGTCGTCTCGGGGATCGGCACGCCGGCCCGCGAGAGGCGAGCGAGCACGTCGGCTTTGTTTCGCGAGCGGAGGATGGCCTCGCGGTCGTTGATCCAGGGTACGTCCAGCGCGCCATTGACGACACCACCCTCCATCTCTCGCGAGGGGTAGACGAACCCCACGTCGACTGCGGGGAGATCTGGGCCCGATAACTCGAAAGTCCGCTGGCTCGACTGGACTGGTACGGCGTCGATCCCGCGTTCGGCGAGCGGATCGACCATCCGTTCGTAGGTCTCTGCCTGCGTGGTGACAGCAAGACGCAGAGCCATACGCGTCACCCACCACTGACTGGCGGTAACAACGCGAGTTCGGTATCAGCTGCAACGCTCGTCTCGTAGCCGTGCCCCGCTTCGAACGGATCGGTGCCATCGACCAGCAACTGAATGTGTTCGGCCAGCTCGCCGTCTTCGTAGACGTCGGATTTGAGGTCGGGGTGGCGTTCGAACAGCGCTTCCAATGCGTCTTCGACGGTCGCGTCGCCGTCGAGGTCCAGTGTGATGTCCGCCCTGCCGGCCGTCTCAGCCAGATTGGCGAACAGCTTCCACTCCATATCCGGTTAGGAGGGGGCCGTCGCAATGATACTGACGGTCGTCGGGACATCGAATCCGACGGTTGTCAGGCCAGTTTCGCTCAGGCGGCTGCCGCGTCCTCGATGGCTCTGAGTGTGTCGGGTGCCCCGATGACGTATATCGAGTCCCCGCCCGCAAGCACGCGGTCGCGTGGCGGAAGTGTCTCGATACTGCCGTCGGGACCGGCCGGAACCACCACGATGACTGTTACCTCAAGCGCGCCGACGGGTGTGCCAGCCAGCGCGCCGCCGGAGTCAATCTCGACGACGCCCATCGTCTCCTCGGCCGCCCGCAACAGCGAGACGAACTCCCGGTCTGGACGGGCATCTGTCGCAAGCGTAACCAGCCGGCAGCGATCAGTGCGGTCGAGTGTCGCCGCGTCACCGGCGTCAACGGCGACGGTCGCGACTTCGCCCGATGTCGCCCGGAGTTCGGCGTTGCAATGACGTTGCGTCCCGTCTTCGGACCAGATCTGGACGAGGTCTCCAGGCCCGGCCGCGTAGGACGGATCTGCCCGAATCGCCACTGCGACACTCTCGGGCGGTAGCGTGGGGCCGAGACCCGCGACCCGGCGACCGACCGCGAGGTGACTGACCGACCCGTCATCGAGTTCGATGTCGACGTGACCGAGACCGTAATCGGTCTTGAGCCGAGTGACCAGCCGACTTCGGAGTTGTGCGACCGTCAGCCCTCGCGGAAAGAGCAGCGACTGTCCGGCAAGTGCTTCTTTGGTCTCCGGATCGACTGGCTCGTAGCCGGCGATGTCGTCGATCTCGTCAGGGAGTTCGACCGTGATGACTCGTCCGCCGGCTCTGACGACCCGCGTCAGATCGTCGATCGTCTCCATCCCGCTTCGCGAGAGCAGGGCAACGCCGGTTCGGTCACCTGCCCGATGGCCGACGACGCTTGCGCCCGTCGCTGCGATGACGGCACCGATGTTGAACGCTGCGGCCGCGAGACTGACTGTCGCCGCCCCGTCGATCACCTGTCCGAGCGCGGTCTGTGTGTTGAGATACGCCGCGACGACGCCGAGTCCGACCAGAACGATCGCACCCGTCGGCGCGCGCTGTGTCACGTACCAGCGGTACCCCAGCGCGGAGACCATCGCCGCAAGCCCGGCGGCGACCGCGAGTCCGACGATCCGACTGACCGGCCCGGCCGCGTCCGCGACTGCAAACTGGAGTACGATCACGCGACCACCGCCCCGAACTGGTCGAGTGCGTCTCTCGATCCCACGGCGAACAATTCGTCACCTGCGGTGAGTCGCTTGCCCCCCTTGGGGGCGAACTGCCAGCCGTCACCTGTCCGGACGGCCAACACGGCGACTCCATAACGACCTCGTGGGTCCGCCTCAGCCAGCGTGACGCCGTCGAGGTCGCTCTCGGAACGGACTGTCAGCCGCCGGAACCGCTTTCCGGCCCGACGAAGCAGCGAGAGTACCTCGTACTCACGGCGAACGCCACGGGACTCGACGAGTACCGTCGCGGCGTCGGTGCTCAGGAGTAGCGCCACGTCTGACTTTGTGACCGCCAGCGTCACCTGTCCGTCCCCACCGCCCGTGGTCGGCGCACGCGTGACTGGTGTCTCAGTGCCGGCCGGTGGCTCCTCCACGGTGGCCGTCACAGCCGGCTGCTCGCCAGCAGGTCGTGTCGATCTGGCGCTGACGACCTCACCACGAACACGACCCTCCGGTGTCACTGCCACGGCTAGATCGCCACGGGCCAACCCTGTCGGCACGAGGGTGTTCACCGAGACTGCCCGCCGATTGCCATCGAGTCGTCGAGACAGGCCAGAAAACGGTGGGGCGGCGGCGACGGTCGCTGCCCCGGACTCGTCGATCGAGACCGATACGTCGCCGAGTTCGAACTCCGTGAGGAGGCGTTCGGCCAACCGTGCCTCCAGCTCCGAGACCTGCAAGTCCGCGGGCAAGCGCCAGTCGCCGTTTCGGATCCCTTCCCGGAGGTGTTCAGGTAAGGGAGGATAGCCCTCGATGTCAGCGACGTCGCCGGTCACGCGGATCCGAATCTCGTTTCGCCCACCTACGATCTCGACGAGGTCCGCAGAGAGGGTACGCTCACCGAGCGCGCGCAGCGATAGTCGGCGCGGGACCGACGCCCCGAGCTGGTCGCCTTTGGCGTGAGCGTACAGCGACATCATCATCACGATCAACAATCCCGTCGTGACCGTCGGCGCGTTCGCCGAGTCGAGGATCGTCGGATCCGCCAGCGCGAGCAATCCACCGTTGATCCCCGCGAGTGCGACCGCGAGTACGACGACACCGAACCCCGGGAGCGTCACGCCGGTGACGTATTTGAACAGGAAGCCGAGTACACCCGAAACGAGCGCCGGGATAATCCCGGTCAACACCCCCAGATAGAGCCCGTAGACGATCGCGATAGGGAGTGATTCCATACCTGGGTAGGCACACGCCCGCAAGTTAGTGCTATCGGCGCACCCGGCCCGGAGTTCTCAGGACGGGATCAAAACTACAATGCTGTCCCGCTTCAACCGTGAGCATACAACGGTGATTTCCAGTGACCGAAAAACGAGAATATACTGACGACTATCCCGAGAAGACCCTGTACCTACCGGGTCCGACTGAAGTGCGTGAAGACGTCATTGAGGCGATGGCCGAGCCGATGTTTGGCCACCGTATGGACCGGATGACCGATCTCTACACGACTATCGTCGAGGACACGAAGACGTTCCTCGATACTGATCAGAACGTGATCGTGCTCACGGCCTCCGGCACGGAGTTTTGGGAGGCGACGACGCTGAATCTCGTCGAGGATCGTATGCTCGTCCCGACCTCCGGAGCGTTTAGCGAGCGGCAGGCCAACGTCGCCGAGCGCCTGGGCAAGACCGTCGACCGCATCGAGTACGAGTGGGGCACAGCAGTCAAACCCGACGACGTCCGTGACGCGCTCGAAGCGAGCGACGAGGGCTACGACGCCGTCGGTATGGTGATGAACGAGACCTCGACTGGCGTGCGAAACCCAGTCGAGGAGATCGGTGAGCTGCTGGGTGAGTATCCCGACACGTACTTCATCGTCGACGCGATCTCCTGTCTGGGTGGCGATTACATCGTTCCCGAGGAACACAACATCGACGCGCTGTTCACCTCCTCCCAGAAGGCCTTCGCTATGCCACCGGGACTCGCGATCACGACCGTCAGTGAGGACGCGTACGAGCGGGAGCTACAGACGGACTCAGCCTCGTGGTACGGCGGGTTCCAGCGGTGTCTGGATTATTACGACCGGAAGGGACAGACCCATTCGACGCCCGCGATCCCGCTTATGTTGGCCTACCGCAAGCAGATGAAGCATATGCTCGATGAGGGCCATCAGGCTCGCGACCAGCGCCACCGGGAGATGGCCGAGTACACCCGCGAGTGGGCCCGAGAACAGTTCGGCCTGTACGCCGAGGAAGGCTATCGCTCGCAGACGGTCACGGCCGTCAAGAACACCCAGGGGATCGACGTCGCCGCGACCATCGAGGAAGTCTCCGAGCAGTACGATCTGGTCTTTTCGAATGGCTACGGGTCGATCGGCGAGGAGACGTTCCGCATCGGACATATGGGCGAACACACCGTCGAGACCGTCAGAGAGCTGACTGACGCGATCGAAGACGTCGCCGGGCTATAGCTCGGCTGCCGGCATCGATCCGAAGACGGCGACCGAAAGGCGGTTCAAGGCAGGTCTGAACGAGATTGCGCCCGACGGTCACGAGTCGACCGTCTGCCACAGCGTTCGCACGGACGCCGATGGCTGTGAGACTGTCCGTATCGTAGCCTTCTTTCTCCCGGCGGCCCCGCAGACGGATATGCCAGACGCCGAGCCGCCGGACAATCCTTATATCGAGGCCCCGCCGACCGACTTCCAGCCGGTCGAAGATCTCGATCCCGAGCGCGCCCGTGAGCAGGCCGCCGATCTGCGTGAGGCGATCCGCTATCACGACTACCGCTACTACGTCGCAAATGACCCGCTTGTCGGCGATCGGACCTACGACGCACTGTTTGCCCGCCTGCGCGACCTGGAGGAGGCCTTCGATCTACCCACCGAAGACAGCCCGACACAGCGCGTCGGGGGCGAACCAGTCGACGAACTCGAGACCGTCGGACACGTCGCGCCGATGGGGTCGATCGAGCAGAGCGGTGAGGCCGAAGACGTCCGTGCGTTCGACAAGCGCGTGCGCCGTGAACTAGATGAGACCGATTACGACGGCACCCTCGCGTATCACTGCGAGCCCAAGTTCGACGGCCTCTCTATCGAAGTCGTCTACGAGGACGGCGTCTATCAACGAGCCGCGACCCGTGGCGACGGCGAGGAGGGTGACGACGTCACCGAGAACGTCCGGACGATCGGTGCGGTCCCGGAGCGACTCCGCGGGGACTACCCTGACTTCCTGGCCGTACGCGGTGAGGTGTATATGCCCCGGGCGGCGTTCAACGAGTACAACCGCGAGCGCGTCGAGCGCGGCGACGAGCCGTTCGCTAACCCGCGTAACGCTGCCGCCGGCACCCTGCGCCAGCTCGACCCCACGATTACGGCCGAACGCCCCCTTTCGATTTTCTTTTTCGGCGTGCTCGATGCGAGCGTCGCGTTCGATTCCCAGTCGGAGCTATACGAGCGGTTCCCCGAGTGGGGCCTACGCGTCTCCGAAGAGACCGAACTCGCCGAGGACATCGACGCAGCAATCGACTACCGCGATCGGATGCTCGATGCCCGCGACGACCTCGATTACGAGATTGATGGCACCGTGATCAAGGTCGACGATCGCGAGGCCTGCGAACTGCTTGGTTCGACCTCGCGAGCGCCACGGTGGGCCTTTGCCTACAAGTTCCCGGCCCGCAAGGAGACCACTCGGATCCGGGACGTCGTCGTCCAGGTCGGTCGCACGGGTCGGCTCACGCCCGTCGCGTTGCTGGATCCGGTTGAGGTCGGTGGCGTCACTGTTTCGCGAGCGACGCTGCACAACCCCGCGGAAATCGACCGTCTCGGCGTCGACGTCGGCGACGAGGTCCGGATCCAACGAGCCGGCGACGTCATCCCCCAGGTCGTCGAGGTCACCGACAAGCGGGCCGACGGGACGTTCTCGTTCCCCGAGGAGTGTCCCGTCTGTGGGAGCCTGGTCGAACGCGACGGTCCGATGGCGTTCTGCCCGGGCGGGTTCACCTGCGAGGCACAACTGGAACGGGCGCTCGTCCACTACGCGTCACGCGACGGGCTGGACGTCGAAGGCCTGGGCGAGGCGAGCGTCGAGCAACTGCTGGACGCGGGGCTGATCGAGTCGCTGCCCGACCTCTACGAGCTCGACGCCTCCGAGCTCGCCGACCTCGAGGGCTGGGGGAACAAAAGCGCGGACAACCTCGTCGAGGAACTCGAAGCCAGTCGCCAGCCCCCGCTCGCGGACTTGCTGACGGCGCTGTCGATTCCCGAAGTCGGATCGACGACAGCCGCCACGCTGGCCCGGGAGTTCGGCACGTTCGAGGCGTTCCGGGAGGTCGCCGAGGCTGGCGACACGGAGCGCCTGCAGGCGGTCGACGACGTCGGTCCCGAAGTCGCCGATAGCATTGTCACGTTCTTCGGGCGCGACCGAACCCAGGACACGCTTGACCGACTCCTCGAGTACGTCACCCCGCAAGAAGCTGACTCAGCCGGCGGCGACGAGCTCGCTGGACTCACCTTCGTGTTCACGGGCACACTCACAGCGTACACGCGCAACGATGCCCAGGATCTCATCGAGAGCCACGGTGCAAACGCCACCAGCAGTGTCTCGGGCAACACCGACTACCTCGTCGTCGGCGAGAATCCCGGCCAGCGAAAGCGCGAGGACGCCGACGCCAACGGGGTGCCGATCATCGACGAGACAGCGTTCGAGGAACTACTCGAAGAGCGCGGCGTCCTATAGATCGGCCGCCCGGAGTTTCAGGTATCCGATCGTCACCGGCAGGACGATCCACGCGAGCGCGACCGCTGCGCCGAACCACGGCTCAACGTAGTAGGGCTCGCCATCGGGGAGACCGGGGGCGTACGCCACGAGCGCGACAGTGAGGTCCGGTTCGACGCCGGCAATCACGTTCCGGACGGCGGCGATCGGCTGGATCTGTCGCCAGACCATTGCCCAGGTCGGGGATGGCCCCGACGGGAACGAAAACCCCTCGAGCACGTACCGGATGGCAACCGGAACACCCTCCCACAACCGGAACAGGAAGACGATGAACAGGCCGAACGCGCCGGCGGCCGCGCGAGTCGTGTTGACAGATCCTGCTGAGAGCCCGATGGAGAGACTGACGAACACAGCCATCAATCCGGCGGTGAAGACGATTGCGACAAGCAGCGCGCCAGCGGAGACGGGAGCGCCGAGCACGGCGGCCAGCGCGCCCGCGATGGCGATCGAACTGGTCGTCATTGTGACCACCAGTGCTAGCCGCCCGAGGAAGGTCCCGTAGACGACTTCCGTCCGCGAGAACGGGAGACTGAGCAACACCCGAAGCTCGCCCGAGGCGCGCTTGCCGACGATCTGATTGTACGACATCGAGATTGCCGTGACCGATCCGAGAAACGTCATCGCTCCCAGTCCGATCCGTGGCACGTCCACGCCACGCGCAGTCCCGGAGTTCGAACCCGCGAGATATCCGATCCCGAGCCCGACCAGCAGGAACAACACCCCGAGGGCGTACAGCTGTCGGTCCCGGATCGCGTCGGTGAAGTCTTTCCGTACAATTTGGCCAAGCCGGTCCATCAGCTCTCACCCTCAGTGTAGGAGACGAACAGGTCTTCAAGCGACGCCTCGCTCGTCTCGACGTTCTCGACGATACCAGCCTCATAACAGTCGGCGACGACCGCGCCCTTGGCAGCGTTCTCACAGCCGACGACAAGTGTCGTCCCTTCGATTGCGACGCTTGTAACACCGTCTCGTTCTCGGATTGTCTCGACCAATCCGTCGGGAATCGACGCCATCGTCACGCTGAGCAGGCCGGTCGCACCAGCGGTCTCACGGAGCCCGTCGATCGTGTCGACGGCGACGAGTCGCCCCTGATTGAGGATCCCGACCCGGTCGCAGACGGCTTCGACCTGCTCGAGGATGTGACTGGAGAAGAACACGGTCGTTCCTCGCTCGGCCTCTGCCTGCACGATTTGGCGCATCCGTCGTGCACCGTTAGGATCGAGCCCGGTCGTCGGCTCGTCCAACACGAGCAGGTCGGGACTGCCGGCTATTGCCATCCCGAGCATAAGCCGCTGTTTCATCCCCTTCGAGTAGTCTTCGACCCGTCTATCTGCTGCGTTGCTGATCCCGACGCGGTCGAGAATCGTTTGTGGGTCACCGTCGGCCCGTTTCGCCTGGAGGGCAAACTCGACGTGTTTACGTCCGGTCATCCGGCCGAGCGGCCCATACCCTTCCGGGAGCACACCCGTCCGCTCGCGGACGGAGATGGACTGGTCTTGCACGTCCATCTCGAATACACGTGCCGATCCCGCAGTGGGATTGACGTGATTGAGTAGGATGTCGATCGTCGTGGACTTACCTGCACCGTTCGGGCCGAGAAAGCCGAACACTTCGCCTGTCTCGACTGTGAGATCGAGATTTTGGAGGGCTGTGACACTACCGAACTGCTTGGATAGGTCACGAATTTCGATCGCAGCCATACCGCCGCTTCAGCGGGATGGGTAAAGTAAGTACCCTTACAGATCTGCGCTCTCGAACCGCCAGTACCCGATCGCGACCGGGACGACGATCCACAGCACGAGGATTACTGCCGCGACCCACGGGCTCGCGTAGACTGCATCAATGTCGCCGGCGTTTGCCGACAGCGGCCATTCGGTCATCGCGGACAGTGACGCATTCAGTACCTCGTTGAACGCAGTGTTGGGCATCAACATCCGGAGGAGATACATCCAGTCGGCGTTCCCGGAGATATCGAACGTCGATTCTAGGAGGATGAAGAGAATGCTGAGAATGATGCTCCAGAAGAACTGAAGAACGATCAACGCGACGGACCCCGCGACCGCGAGCGAGGATGATCGCGTAATTGCAGAGACACCGACAAAGATGCTCACATACAACGCTATGTAGACGAGAATTGCGACGAGGAACCCAGCCGCGACAGCGAGGAAATCGACTGATGTCAGGACTGAACCACCGAGCAACGCCGCACCGAGACCGAGTCCGAGGACCAGCGACCCGATTGCCGGCACCGAAATGACGCCTGCTCGCCCGACAATTTTCCCGAGGATGACATCACTGCGCGTGTGCGGAAGCGAGAGCAGCAATTTCAGACTCCCCTGCTCCCACTCGCCGACGATCGATTTGTGGCAGATGATCGCACTGATGAACATAATGAAGATCGTGATCGGGCTTTGGACGAAAAACACCAGTCCGATCCCTGCTTCGTTAGCGGGAACGCTTCTCGCGAGTTCGTCAGTAAAGTATCCGTATGCTCCGCCGATCCCGATCGATAAGAGGCCGAACACTATTGCCAGCGCCCAGAACATCCGTGACCGGATCGCGTCTCGGAAGTCCTTACGCGCGACTGCGACCCAACTCATTGTTCACCTCCTGTGTAGGCCATAAACAACTCCTCGAGTGACGCTTCCTCTGTTTCGAAGTCCGAGACACTCGCACCGGACTCTTCCAGTGTGGTCACGACTTGCATTTTCGCGCCGTCCTCGACCGATGCAGTCAACAGGCTGTCGCTGAACGAAGCGTTCGAAACGCCCGACAACGACTGCACCGCATCGATCGCTTCGTCGGTGACACCATCGGCGGTTACCCGGAGCGTGGCCTGTGTGCCTGCCGCGTCGCGCAGGCCTTCGATCGTGTCGACGGCGACGAGTTCACCCTCCCGAAGGATCCCGACACGGTCACAGACAGCCTCGACCTGACTGAGGATGTGGCTGGAGAAAAACACTGTCGTCCCGCGGTCTGACTCTTCGTTGACGATCTGGCGAACGTCCTGGACCCCAGAGGGGTCAAGTCCAGTCGAGGGCTCATCAAGAATCAACAGATCTGGATCACCGACCAGTGCCATTCCGAGCGTTAGGCGCTGTTTCATCCCTTTCGAGAAATCGCCCGCCTTCCGATCGGTAGCATCAGCCAGTCCGACTCGCTCGAGGATTGCTTCTGGGTCGTCGTCGACGTCTTTGGACTCGACAACGAACTCGATGTGATGTCGTGCCGTCAGCCGGTCGTAGACTTTGTACCCTTCCGGCAGGACTCCGGTTCGACGACGCACTTCCTGGGAATCCGCCTGGGCATCGAATCCCAACACGTTGGCCGTACCCGACGTCGGGCGGACGAAATCCAGTAGGATGTTGATCGTCGTTGATTTGCCCGCACCGTTCGGTCCGAGAAAGCCAAATACTTCACCCTTGTTCACCCGCAAATCGACACCACGGAGGGCCATCACGGACCCACTGTACTGCTTTGAGAGTCCGTTTAATTCAATCGCTGCCATAGGCAGGTGATTCGCCTCAGGGGAAATATAAAAAAGACAGGATATCGGATCGAATCGACGGTGATCGTTCACAATTAATTTCACTATCAGTGAGACAGATTCCGGTCGGAGTCGAGTTGATCCGCGCTGAATACGCGGCCGTGTTTCTTCAGACTGTGAATTTACTCGATGATCTAAAGGGGGCCTCGGTCGTTGGCTCGCATACGGGTATGGGCGACTCGCTATATGCGCTGTTGGGTGTTGGGCGAGACGCAGACCGGGAGACGATACAAGCGGCGTATCGTGACCGGGCTAGCGACGAGCACCCAGACGTCAGCGATGAGCCGAACGCAACCCGTCGGTTCAAGCGACTCACAGTCGCACGCGACGTATTAGTTGATCCAGACGAGCGCCAGCGATACGACGATCTCGGCCACGAGGCGTATCTCCGAACGCACTCTCAGGCTGCATTGTTCGACCTCTCCTCTGAGAGGCCGGACCAAATCAACAGTGCCTGTTCCTCGACAGCCGAAACAGGGCCGGGAAGCGGCGAGACAGCCAGCAACCCGACAGCGACTGACGGGACAGGGTCCAGCACGTGGTGGCGAGAGGGTGCACTGTCTCAGGAGACCAGCGGCTCGACGACAGCATACGTCAGCGACGGCCCGTCGGCGGCCTGGGCGCGAGCGAGTGAGACAGTCGAGGCACAGCGTGGGCCGACTCTGTGGGACCGGCTCAGCCGCTTTTTCCAGGAGGCTGGTGGCTGGTTGGTATTTCACGTCCTGTTGCTCGGAGCTGCGAGCGCGACTGGCTGGGTCATCTATCTTACGACCCCGTCGGAGTTCGCCGTCGCTGGTCTGTTCGTTCTGGTCGGCATCATCTCGGTCGCAACCTTCGCGGTCGTCTTGCATCTCATCTCGCTCGTGTACACATAATCTGGCTGTTGGGATTCGGTCAAATGTCTCTTTGAACTACGGTAATCCCATTATAAACGGGTGTCGTACGGAGGGATATGTCGATACAGCGGCTTCTTCCCTCTCGTATCGATCCGACGCCGCCGGACGGTCCGGACGTGTTTACACTCGATGGGGACGATGCCTCGGACGCACTCGATGCCCTCACTGCGGAGACCGCCCGACGAATCCTCGCGGAGCTCTACGAGCAGCCCCGTCCACCGACTGAGCTACGGGAGGTGGTCGGTACCTCGTTGCAGAACGTCCACTATCATCTCGACGCTCTCGAGTCTGCGGACCTGATCCGGCAAGTCGGAACGCGCTACTCCGAGAAGGGCAACGAAATGGCAGTCTACGCGCCGGCCAACGAGGCCGTCGTCTTCGTTGCCGGCGAGAACAAGTCACCGATTAGACGCGCACTCACCCGGGTACTCGGTGCTGTGGCGTTTCTCGCCGGCGGGAGTCTCGCGTTCGGTGCGGCCGTCAGTCGGTGGCTCGCACCCGACCCAGAGCCGGCTGACCCGTCTGGGCCTGGGATTATGTCCGAGCCATCCCAGCCCACCACCGAAGTTATCAACGCTATCGATCCGGCACTCGCGTTTTTCCTCGGTGGTCTGTTCGTGCTGGCGTTGGCCGTTGGCTGGTGGACACTCCGATCGTGGTAGGTTAGTCACGTTTGATGAAGATAGAATGCCGTCCCGTCTGTGCATTGGCGATCGAAATGACAAACCGTATGCCACTCCGATCTGAACGACTATACGTATGGACGTACAGTCCGTCTCCGAACTCGATCCGGCAAAGCGACGCGCCCTGTTCGAACGCGATGCGGGGCTCGAAGAGATCCGCGACGACGTCGCGGAGATCGTCCATCGCGTCCGTGACGAGGGCGACGTCGCACTCCGGGAGTACTGTCGGAAGTTCGATGATGTCGAGGTGGGCAATTTCGACATCACGGACGAGGCCGAGCGTGCCTACGAGTCGATCGATGACGATGTCCGCGAGGCCATCGAGACCGCCGCCGACAACATCCGGGAGTTCCACGATCAGCAGGTCCGTGAGGACTGGTCCTACGAGACCGAGGGTCGGGAGCTCGGTCGCCGGTTTTACCCCCTCGATAGTGCAGGTGTCTACGCACCAGGCGGTACGGCCGCCTACCCATCGAGCGCACTGATGGGGATCGTCCCGGCGAAGGCAGCCGGCGTCGAACACGTCGTCGCAGTAACACCCCCGGCCGAGCAGATCAATCCAGTCACGCTTGCGGCGATCCACGCCGGCGGGGCCGACGCTGTCTACCAAGTCGGCGGCGCGCAAGCGATCAGTGCGATGGCGTACGGTACCGAGTCGATCGACAGCGTCGATGTCATCGTCGGCCCCGGAAATCGATGGGTGACGGCCGCGAAAGCCGAGGTCCGCGGGGATGTAAAAATCGATATGCTCGCGGGCCCGAGCGAAGTGCTCGTGCTCGCTGACGACAGTGCGGATCCGGAGCGACTGGCTGCCGAGACGGTCGCACAGGCCGAACACGACCCACACGCAGCTGTTGTGGCTGTAACCGACGATCGAGAACTCGCCGACGCTGTCCTCAAAGAGATCGAAGCGCAGACGGCCGAGCGTGAGCGCGAGGACATCATCCGCGAAGCACTGGACAACGAAGCCAGCGGCGTGTTCGTCGCCCGTTCGATGAGCGAGGCAGCACTGTTTGCCGACCAGTTCGCGCCGGAGCACATCTACATCGAAGCCGACGACGAAGACGCGCTGCTCGATCGGATCGAAAACTACGGGAGCGCTTTCCTCGGGGCACACTCTCCAGTCGCGGCCGGTGACTACGCCAGCGGCACCAACCACGTCCTCCCGACCGATGCACAGGCCCGGCTCGCCAGTGGTCTATCGGTCGATACGTTCGTCCGATCAGCGACCGTTCAGCGACTCTCCGAAGGCGGACTGACTGGGCTCCGGGAGACGATTACCACGCTCGCCGAGCGTGAAGGTCTGGAAGCCCACGCCCACAGTGTCGACGTCCGGTTCGAAGACGACTGAGGGCCTGACTGGGTTACCCTTCCAGCTCGAAGGCGATAACAGCCTCCGCCTGGTATTCCCGATTCTCTGCGGTCGCGAGTTCGACGCCGAATTCTTCGACTTCGACCCACTGGATGTTTTCGAGAGTCGCTTCGGCCCGTTCGATGGCGTCGTCGACTGCATCCTCGAAACTCTCTGTGCTCGTCCCGATCAACGTGATTTTCTTGAACACCATTGTAGTCACCTACCGGCACAGCCCCCGTGGACTATGCGTCGGTTAGAAATCATTCCGGAAAACCGTTATAGTTAACGACTCTCAGAGTGTTGCTGTTGCACAGCCGCGGTCGGTCGCTGTTTCGTGATCCGCTATTTTGGCCGGATGACGATCGAAAGCCGCGCGGCCGGGCTGGGATCGGAGTCGTTCGGTACCGTCCACGGGGCCAAGCCACAGACTTGACAACAGGGGTTATCTATTATCGGCACTCCCGGAGAAAATAGCAGGTGTCCGCCGTTACTCGTTGTCGAGCAAATCCTGCGTCACAGCGGCCAACTCGGAAATGTCAGCCTCACTGAGACGGTCGTCACCGAACTTCAGGCGGAGACGTGGCCGTCCCACGTCAATCGGGACTTTCTCAGTGTCGATCAATCCCTGGTCTTCCAGTTGCGTCTTCGTCCGTGAGAATGTCGCCTTGCTCGCGAGGCCGATGTCCTCGCCCCACTTGCTGATGTCGTACAGCAACTCGCCGTTTTTCCCAGCGACGAGGAGGCTGATCGTCACCTCGTCGAGTCCATTACCGTTGCCACGGGCGGTTTCAAGCGAGTCAAGTACACCGTCGAAATCAGCCCTGACGTCTTCACCGATGTCCCGTTCGAGTGTCTCTCGGACGCGGGAAATCGGCGGTGTTCGAAGCTTGAATCGCTTGGCGACCTCCCATTGATCGGTGTAGTGATCGTACGCGTCCGTGACAAACGTATCGTCAGTCGTTGTGAGACCTGCAACCTGAGAGCCCGCAGTCGCAAGTGACACGACAGAATCGGTCGAAATCAGCAGGGAATGGACTGGCGGGTCTTCAAGCACTCGCAGCGTGAGCGAATCTGATTCGATCAGGTCGGCTGCCGCGCTCGCGATCAGGAAATCGTCCATAACGTCTTTGAGAGTCCGTTCCTCTGCAAGCACGTTGACGACTGGTTCCTGTTCGAAGTCTCGCATCGCCCCGACGAGCGCGCGCACCGTTTCGTGAGACGGGTTAACAACGACGAATTCTTCAGCGTCTGAAAGCGTCGTCTCAAGTATCTTTCTAACGTCCGACTCGAGGAGGTTTTGGCTGACCATATTGTATTAGTACAAACTACCTGAGTGCATTTAATTGTATCGCAACAGTTAGTTTTATTTCATTAGAATGTAAGGACAATACTCTAGGAACTATCCAGTGTTTCATTCTACCCCGTAATGAATCTCACGATAGTGGATGAATGCGGCCGATTTCGATGTACGCTGCCGGCTGAGATTGCACGCTCACGATAATGGTCTGTATAAGTATACTTTCTCCGCTTTCACGTTTCACGATTGATACTGCCGACCAACACGGTCCGTCACTTGCAGTGGGTCCGCCAGCAGAACCGAGCACCGGTCCACTGCGGAGTAGTCGACTATTGGGTTCGTCTGTTCGACCGTCCGCAAAAATGCAGTAGCTCAACGTGGGCGAACGAATGCCGGCCGCAGGTCCCCAGAGCAGGGCGACAGTCACGACGTGGGCGGTGCCGAGCGGTCGGTCAGCCAGACACACCGCTCGGCGAATCGGTCAGCGATGTCCTCCTCGAAGTCGGACGAATGCTCGCGTAGTAATCAGCAGCACACGTTGCGTGTGAGAGTGATCCCACGCGATCGGTCTGTTCTCTTCCCAGCGATGTGACTGTCGATTTCCTGCTGCACGGCCGTGGCGGGCTACCGAATCTGAGCGCTGGCCGGCGATATGACTCGTCGATACGGTTGCTCACCCCGCCACGACACGTGTACAGTACCGTCACCCCCCGGGTGACCATGCATTTGGCAAGTATCACATTCGCCATATTATATCTACCGATTGTACGGCGCGTGGACAGTCCGGGCGCAACCAGACAGGTAGATTATTATCCAATCAGCCGTCAACCACGAGTATGGATTACGACGCGGTACGAGCGATCGATCCGGACGTCGCGACAGCCCTCTCGGGCGAAGTCGAACGCCAAAACGACACGCTGGCGATGATCGCCAGCGAGAACCACGTCAGCAAGGCTGTACTCGAAGCCCAAAGCTCCGTGCTGACGAACAAGTACGCGGAGGGGTATCCCGGCGAACGGTACTACGGTGGCTGTGAATACGCCGACGAAGTCGAACAGCTGGCGATCGAACGTGCCAAAGAGCTGTGGGGCGCCGACCACGTCAACGTACAACCTCACTCGGGTAGCCAGGCCAATATGGGCGTCTACCTTGCGATGCTTGAACCAGGCGACAAGATCCTCTCGCTGGATCTTACCCACGGCGGCCACCTCTCACACGGCCACCCCGCGAACTTTGCCGGCCAGGTCTACGAGGTTGAACAGTACGAGGTCGACCCTGAGACGGGATATCTCGATTACGAGGCGCTCCGCGAACACGCCGAGGCGTTCGACCCGGACATCATCGTCTCGGGCTACTCCGCGTATCCACGCGAGATCGATTTCGAACGCATCCAGGAAGCAGCTGACGCCACTGACGCCTATCATCTCGCGGATATCGCGCACATCACCGGGCTGGTCGCTGCCGGTGTCCACGAGTCACCCGTCGGCGTCGCCGACTTCGTCACCGGTTCGACTCACAAGACGATCCGGTCGGGTCGCGGCGGCATCATTATGTGTGATGCGGAGTACGCTGAGGACATCGACTCGGCGGTGTTCCCCGGTAGTCAGGGTGGCCCACTGATGCACAACGTCGCCGGCAAGGCCGTCGGGTTCAAGGAAGCGCTGGAGCCCGCATTCAACGAATACGCCGAACAGACAGTCGCCAACGCGAAGGCACTGGCAGATCGGCTCCAAGACCACGGGCTCGAGTTGGTCTCAGGCGGCACCGACAACCACCTCGTGCTGATCGACCTTCGGCCCTCGCATCCGGACACGACAGGCAAAGACGTCGAGGAAGCCCTCGAGGAAGCAGGGATCGTCCTCAATGCGAATACGGTTCCCGGCGAGACGCGCTCGGCGTTCAACCCCTCCGGGATCCGCGCCGGAACGCCCGCGCTGACGACCCGTGGCTTCGACGAGGATGCCATCCGGACGGTGGCTGATCTCATCTATGACGTCGTCGATGCGCCCAACAACGAGGACGTCATCGCCGAGGTCAGCGAACAGGTAACAGAACTCACCGACGAGTTCCCGCTGTACGACGACGAAGAACCGCTGTACGAGTGACTCCCTTGCAGTAGGCACAAGAGCTATCGATGGGATCTGCCACAGTCACGCGCACGGTCGAAGCCCCACCCGACGCAGTTCGGGACGTTCTCGGAGATCTCGAACCGTTTATGCGTGCCTCGGGATTCGACGAAGTCGACATCGACGGCGACCGCATCAAGGTCTCGAAGGCCCTCGGTCTGTTGCGGATCTCATTGACGCTTCGCGTCTGCGACGAAGACGGTGCAGCGCTGGCGTACGAGCAGACAGACGGTCTCTTCGAATCGATGGCGACGACCTACGAGCTGTCCGAACGGGACGGTCATACGGAAGTCACGGCCCACACGGAGTTCACGCTCGATGCGCCCGGGAGCTCGATCCTCGATGGGACAGTCGTTCAGCGCCAGCGCCGAAAGGAGCTTACGGCCCAACTCGACTTCTTAGAAAGGCGGCTCTCGTAGCTGGGACGACGGGTCGTTACATCGAAGGGGAGACGAGCGGGCTGGATTCGAGTTCTTCGATGATGGCCTCGCGGTCGGCCTCGACGGAGTCGATCGGTTTGATGTCGAATTCCTCGACGAGCACGTCGACGACGTTCTCCGAGAGGAACGCCGGCAGCGTTGGCCCGAGTCGGATCCCCTCGACTCCCTGGCTAAGCAGCGCCAGAAGCACCGTCACGGCCTTTTGCTCGTACCACGCGATGTCGTAGGCGATCGGCAGGTCGTTGATATCTTCGACGCCCAGGGCTTCCTGTAGTTCCATCGCGATCTTCAGCAGTGAGTATGAATCGTTGCACTGCCCAGCGTCGAGCACGCGCGGAATGCCGCCGATATCGCCCAGGTCAAGCTTGTTGTACCGGTATTTCGCACAGCCGGCAGTCAGGATGATCACGTCGTCGGGCAGAGACTTGGCCATCTCAGTGTAGTAATCTCGACCGGGATGGCGGCCGTCACAGCCGCCCATAACGACGAACCCACGGATATCGCCGGCCTGGATGGCCTCGATGATATCGTCGGCCCGGTCGAGTACGGCGTTGTGTGCGAATCCGTTTGGTACTGTCCCAGTCTCGATCTCCTCGGGTGGCTCGGTCTCCTTGGCGTGTTCGATGAGCGCCGAGAAGTCCTTCTGTCCGCCGTCCGCGCGGTCCTCGACGTGGGAGAGGCCGGGGAAGCGGACGACGCCGGTCGTGTACGTCCGGTCGGCATAGGAATCGTTGGGCGGGACCAAACAGTTCGTCGTCAGCAGCACAGGGCCGTTGAACGCCTCGAACTCCTCGTGCTGTTGCCACCAGGCGTTGCCGTAGTTGCCGACGAAGTGGTCGTACTCCTCGAAAGCGGGGTAGGCGTGAGCCGGAAGCATCTCACCGTGAGTATACACGTCGACGCCCTCGCCTTCGGTCTGTTCGAGTAGTTCTTCGAGGTCTTTGAGGTCGTGGCCACTGACCAGAATTGCCGGCCGGTCCCGTACTCCGATGTCGACCTCGGTCGGCTCGGGGTGGCCGTACGTACTGGTGTGTGCCTCGTCCAGCGTCGCCATCACTTCGGTGCCGATTTCGCCGGCTTCGAGTACCAGCTCGATCAACTCGTCGACGCTGCGGTCGTCGTCGAGCGTTGCAGCGAGCCCGCGCTGGACGAATGCGAACACTTCGTCTTTCGTTTCGCCCAGAACATAGGCGTGATCGGCGTAGGCAGCGATTCCCTTGATGCCGTACGTGAGTAGTTCCCGGAGCGATTGGACATCCTCGTTTCCGGTCGTCTGGACGCCGACCGCGGGGGCTTTCTCGTAGAAGGCCGCGCTCTCGTCGGCTTCCCACGTCGCGGCTTCTGGGAGGGCGGCCTCGTCTATCGGCCCGACCTCGTCTTCGTAGCGTTCACGGAGGGCCCGACGGCGTTCGAATCCCTCGCGGATCTGCTCTTCGAACCACTCAGGGTCGAAGTTAACGTTCGTGATCGTCGAGAACAAGCCTTCAGCGATGAACACGCGGAGGTCCTCGTCGACGATACCCTCGGCACGTGCTTCTTCTGCAAGATACGAGAGTCCCTTCAACTCCCAGACGAACAGGTCCTGGATGTTCGACGTTTGGGCGTCCTTCCCGCAGACGCCAGTATCCGTACACGCCTCGTTGCTAAGCGTCTCTTGACACTGATCGCAGTACATACTCATAGGTAATCACCTGTCTCAAGGACACGCGCGGCTCGCTCAGTCTCGCCACCGCGATGGGGTTGGTGTGTCGGTCGCATGTCCTCAGTACAGTACTACCGACGGGAGCCATCCGGACGTATTTCTCCCCGAACGTGTTCGGCATCTGACAATCCTTCAGTATTATCCAGTATGGATGTCTTGGGTGTACGAACATTATCATATTAGTTTCGATATTTCTCCGGAACAGTTTACTCACAGTGGGTGCACATACCATCTATGCGTGACGAGACCAGACAGCAAGAAGCGCTGCTCGAAGCGATCGAAAACGTCGCAGATCGGATTGACGAAGAAAAGACACACCTGACGGATCTGGACTCCGCGATCGGTGACGCAGACCACGGGGCGAATCTGAACCGCGGCTTCAAGGCTGTTATGGAGAAACTCGAGGAGATGGACGACGACGCCGACGTCCAGGAAATCGTCAAGACGGTTGGAATGACACTCGTCTCGGAAGTCGGCGGCGCGGCAGGACCGCTATATGGCGGTTCGACCATGACCGCCAGCACGGAACTCGAAGACGGAATTACGGTCGAATCTTCGGTCGCGTTCGCCGAGGCGTTCCTCGAAAAACTGCAGGACCGCGGCGACGCCCGTATCGGTGACAAGACGATGGTCGATGCAATCACACCGGCGGTACACACGTACAAGAAATCGATCGAGCAGGACGACCTGCCACCGCTGGAAGCGTTAGCGAAGGCCGTCGACGCGGCCGAACGCGGTGTCGAGTTTACCGTTCCCCTCCGGGCGAGCAAGGGACGGGCGTCGTTCCTCGGTTGGCGCTCGACCGGCCACCGAGATCCCGGCGCAACGAGTACGCTATTTATGTTGGAGGAGATCTTGGAGACCGCCGAGCAGTATCTCGAAGGGGATACGGACGTCGATGCCACGTCGCCGACAATTCCGGACGAAGCACCCGAGGAGGAGTGAGATGATTGGACTGTTGATCGTCTCCCATAGCGGACAGGCTGCTTCCGGAATCAGAGAGATTGCGATGGAGATGGGCGGCGACGAAGAGACGATCGCTGCTGTCGGCGGTGATCCGGACGGTGGAATCGGGACCTCGATCGACGACATCCAGGATGCGCTGTCGGAGTTGCTGGCGGTGACTGACGGCGTCGTCGTACTGGTCGATCTCGGTAGTGCGGTGATGAACGCCGAGACGGCGATCGAGATGGTCGAGGATGAGGACATCGTCATCGCTGACGCCCCGGTTGTCGAGGGCGCACTCAACGCTGCGGCCAGCGCGACGAGCCCGAAGGCGACCGTCGAGTCGGTCCGAGAGTCCGCTGAAGAGGCGCGCGAGATCTCGAAGCTGTAGAGATTCTCCCGGAGCTTTCAGTTCGTGGGATCGCGGGGAGCGTTCATCACGGTCGCTCACGTATTTTCTTGTGAGCCAGCTATGACCACAGACACACCACCGCCGCGGGAGACGGAACACTACGAGACGGTCGAGGGCGAGACCGTCCGATGTCTGGTCTGTCCGCGGACTTGCACGATACCCGAGGGCGAACGCGGCGTCTGTGGCGTCCGCGAAAATCGCGACGGCCATCTGTATCTGACGACCTACGGGCAGGCCATTTCGACGTCGATCGATCCGATCGAGAAAAAGCCCCTCTTTCACGTCGCACCCGGGGCCAACGTGCTCTCAGTCGCGACAAAGGGCTGTAACCTACAGTGTGACTTCTGTCAGAACTACCGGATCGCTATCGAGCACGAGGGCGTCACCGAGTACGAACGCCCGCCAACGGCGCTGGCAGCACAGCTCGAAGACGGCGAAGTCGACGGAATGGCCTACACATATACCGAGCCGACGATTTTTATGGAGTACGCACTGGACACGATGCGTGCGTCCCCTGAGGATGCCCTGCAGGTGTTCGTTTCCAACGGCTATATGCGCCCGGAGACTGTCGACGCGCTCGCGCCACACCTCGACGCGATCAATATCGATATCAAAGGTGACCGGGAGTTCTACCGTGAACACGCCGGTGTCCCGGACCCCGAACCGATCTTCGAAACTGTCGAACGGTTCGCCGAGCACGACGTCCACGTGGAGGTGACGAACCTGATTATCCCTGGAGCGAACGACGACGAAGTGAGCCTCCGCGAGCGGATGGAGTGGCTCGCAGCGGCTGTCGGCACCGAGACGCCGGTTCATATCTCGCGATTCCACCCGGCATACAAGCTTACTGACGTGCCGCCCACACCAGTCGAAACTATCGAGCGCGCGATGACGATTGCTCGCGAGTCGGGTCTGAAGTACGTCTACAGCGGAAACGTGCCCGGCCACGAGAGCGAATCGACTTACTGTCCAGACTGTGGTCGGCTGTTGATCGAGCGGGAAGGATTTGCGGTCCAGCGTATCGAGCTTGATGACGGTTCCTGTCCGAACTGTGGGCGGGCGATTCCGATCGCAGGCGAACCACGCGGGCTGTCTGACGGCCATCGCCGCGTGCTCTGAGACCGATCCAACAGGACAACTATGTCAGAGAACCAATCCCAAACGGAGCCGTTCGACCTCGAATCAGGCCGGAAACTAGTATCCCGGGCCAGATATGCGATCAGAGAAGCCGCCCACAGCGAAGAAGAGCCGACGGTGTCACTTGACTCCCCGAGTGGACCTCTCACCGCTGTCAGGGGTGTGTTCGTCACGATCAGACGGGGCGAGCGCCTGCGTGGCTGTATCGGCCGGCCGACTCCAGAGCAACCAATCGGGACAGTCGTCACCGAGGCCGCGACCGATGCCGCGTTACACGACCCACGCGTGCCGGCAGTCGAGCCGGGCGAACTCGGTGATGTGACCGTCTCAGTCTCCGTACTCTCCCCGCCAGAAGCGCTCCCAGCTACGGATCCTGAGGCGTATCCCGAGCACGTCGAAGTCGGGACACACGGCCTGATGGTCGAGCGCGATCGCGCCCGTGGACTCCTGTTACCACAGGTCGCCATCGATCAGGACGTCGACGCCGAGACGTTTCTCGACGAGACCTGTCGGAAGGCGGGGCTATCACCCGGCGTCTGGCGGCAGGGTAACGTCGCCGTCAAACGATTCACTGGCCAGGTATTCACGGAAACAGCGCCGCGAGGCACAGTCGTCGAACGGCCGCTGGGTCAGCCCTCGACTGATTTCGGCCAGCACGATACGGAGCCTCGGACCGACGGCGGCACGGTCAGAGAACCGGCCGTCGCGGGCGAGTTCTACGCCGACGATCCGGACACCCTGCGAACGCAACTCCGCGAGAGCTTCACTCACGAGATCGGGCCCGGCGCGCTGGCCGAACAGCAGCCCGACGCACGGCGCCCGATCGCACTAGTTGCACCCCACGCTGGCTACCCCTACTCGGGGCCGGTCGCCGCCCACAGCTACGCGACGCTCGCCGGCCAGTCGAACCCGGAGACCGTGATCGTACTCGGACCAAACCACCGGCGGGTCGGTCCGGATGTGGCCGTCGCGCCCAGCGACCAGTGGCGAACGCCGCTCGGGGAGGTATCGATCGATCGCGAACTGGCGCAGGCTATCGTCGACGACGCGACCAGTGCGACCTTCGATGCGGTCGCACACGAAGCCGAACACTCAATCGAGGTCCAGGTGCCGTTCCTGCAGCACGTCCTTTCGGAGGTCTCGATCGTCCCGATCTGTCTCGGCGCGGTCGGTCACGATCGCGCTGCGTCCCTCGGTGCGACGCTCGCATCAGCCATCGATCGCACTGGCCGGGACGTAGTCATCGTCAGTTCGACGGACCTGACACACTATCAGACACACGATGCCGCCCGCGAGGCCGACCGACCGATCCGCGAGGCGATCAAAACGTTGGATACAGACGCGATTGCCCAGCGTGTGGCGAGTGGCCACTCGATGTGTGGACCGTGGGCAACCGTGGCGACGCTGCGCGCCGCTCGTGAACGTGGTGCCAACGAAGCGACCGTCCCCACTTACGCGACTAGCGCCGACACGGCGGGTTCACCGGAACGTGTCGTCGGATACTGTAGTAGCGTAATTCGGTAACTCGCCGCCTTTTGGGGTATTGCGGTGGCTCTATGCAAGCGGTTTGGCCGAAATCTCTTGGCGCAGCCGTGCGAGTCTCTCGGCGTCGATACCGTCCACGCAGGCTTCGATAACGGCCCCGACCTCCTGGCGGGAGATCTTCACGCCGTCCGGGTGGAGTACGTCCTCGGGTCGAGATTCGACTTCACGGAGCGTCCCGACCGCGAGCAAATAGGGAATTGCCCAGCCAGCGGTACGGTTGCCTGCCCGCTCGGGAACGTGTTCGAGCCACGTTTGGGCGTCGTCGAGGTACGTGCGTGCGTCGTCGATTGTGCGCCGGACGACCGAGACGACGCCATCGGCGTTGTCCGGATCGGCAAGGTTGTCCTGGTCAACCCCGGCGTCGGCCAGTTCGTCGGCGGGTAGGTAGACGTTGTCCTCTTCGTGGAAGTCCGCGCCGACGTCTTTGGCTATGTTCACCAACTGGAGGGCGAGACCGAACGCCTCGGCATTCTCTTCGAGTGGGTCACACGTCTCGGTGGGCGTCCCCTCGCTGCAAACGAGATTCGTCACGAGTTCGCCGACCGTGCCGGCGGCGTAGTGACAGTACTCGTGGAGTTCCTGACGCGCTTGCAGACGCAGGCCGCCTTCGGAGGCGTATCGCTCGACAAACGTCACCATCCCACCGACAAGTTCCCGAGCAGGCGGCCGGATCGAACCCCGGATCCGATCAGGCTGTGCGCGGAACACCCGGATGACTCGCTCGGTCTGAGCGACGAGTTCCCAGTCCGCATTCGTCTCGGCCGGAACCCACTCTTGAACGTCCGTCTCGAACTGCTCGACAGTTGTCGGATCGTCCGGGTCGAGTACCGCGTCGTACGTCCGAAGTAGCTGTACCTTCTGTGCAGGCGGGATGTGGCCCGCATCTTCTATCGTGTCTGGAATCCGGCACAGGAGATACCCGACACAGATAGACGTGGACATCGGCTCTTCGAGGACGTCGATCGTGATCGCGAAGGTCCGGGAGACATCCTGGACGATCTCGTGACTCCAGGCGAGATCGCGCTCTACCGTCGAGGGGTCGATGCGTTCCGAAGTATCGGCCATTTGCTGTATCGACCATTAGGGACGGGGGTTGAAAACTCCGGCACATTCCTGACGGCAATTCACCACTGCGATCAGTCAGTGCGTGGCAGCGCTAGCGCGCCGATTCCCAGCGCGAGGATTGCGAGACCGAGCAGGATTGCGAGGTTCGCGAGCGGGTCGCCCGTCGAATCGAACGTCGCCGCGCGCACACCCCGCGAGAAGTACGTCAGCGGCGACAGCTCCAGCGCCGGGCGGAACCACGCTGGCAGTAACGACGGTGGGGCAAACGTCTCCGAAAGGAACAACAGTGGCAGCGCGATCGCGTTACTGATCGCGATGACGCCGTCCTGGGAATCGGCAAGCGCCCCGATCAGCGCGCCGATCCCGCAAAATAGCGCCACACCGGCGACGACGAACGGAATCAACCATAGTGAGAGGACAATCTCCGCGCCAGTGACGGCGACCAGCAGCGCGAGCAGTAACAGCGCGGCCAACCCGATAACGGCCACGTTGACGAGTGTCTGGGCGAACAGCCACTCCCAGCGCCGCAGTGGTGTCGTGGCCAGTTTCTCGAAGCGGTTGCCGTCCCGGTGGCGTGCAACTTCGCTTCCGACCCGCGACAGCGGCGTGAACAACACGACGGTGGCGAGATACCCCGGTACGTAATAGCCCGGTGGCTCGGCGAACAGCCCCCCACCGCCCGCCCCCGTCTCGATTAGCGCCCCGAAAATGAGAACGATCAACAGGGGAAACAGGAACGTGAAAAACACGGCTGTCCGACGTCGAAGAAAGGACAGCGCCGCCGCCCGGAAGGAGGCTCGAAGCCGTCCGGTCCGGCTCATTGGTCCCCTCCGTCGGCCCGGACCGGACTCCCGGCGTCTAATTCAGCGGGATCGATCGGATCGCCACTGTATCCGACTGCCGTGTCTGCGATGTCGAGATAGACGTCTTCCATATCCGGCTCGCGCCAGGCCAGCGACGCGGGTTCGACGCCAGCGGCGGTCAGTCGATCGACCACCGTGCCGATCTCCGTCGGCGATACGTCCTGTACCACGAGTTGTTCGTCCCGAACGACCGTCTCGAACCCGATTGATGGTGTCTCGGTCACCTCGTCTGGCAGGTCGATCACGAGCCGGGGTCGCTCACCGTATCGCTCAATCAGTGCGTTGGGTGAATCCAGGGCCAACAACGTTCCGTCAGCAAGCAAGCCGACGCGATCGGCCAGGCGTTCGACTTCGGCCATATAGTGGGTCGTCAGGACAATCGTCGTGCCGCTGTCGGTGAGTTCTTCGAGCAGCTGCCAGACGGCTCGCCGGCCCGCCGGATCGATGCCGGTCGTCGGCTCGTCTAACACGAGTAAGTCCGGGTCATTGATCAGTGCTACTCCGACACACACTCGGCGTTTCTGCCCCCCAGAGAGATCCTCATAGGCAGTTTCGGCGGTGTCGGTGAGTCCGACGTCAGCCAGGACGGCTGCTGTCTCCCGTGGGTCGTCGTACAATCCGCCGTAGTACGTAAGCAGCTCCCGTGCTGACAGTCGCGCGGGCGGGTCGAACGATTGTGGCAGGAGTCCGATTCGCGATCGATCGACTGATTGGGGTGGTTCGCCGAACAGTCGGACCGTCCCTTCGGCGTTCGTCGTGCCAGTCAGCGCACGGACGAGCGTGGTCTTGCCCGCACCGTTGGGTCCGACCAGCCCTAGCACGTCGCCTTCACCGACCGTCAGTGACACACCATCGAGCGCGACGATATCGCCATAAGAGCGAGCCACGTCGCTCGCGACGACCACGTCAGTCATATAGCTGACTCAGAGTACGAGAGCCAAAGCCGGTTCGGTTCCGGCAGGCCTGTCGTTACCTCGTCGGCCGCCAGTATAGCAACCCGACGGTGACCACGAAGACGGCCACTGAAAGATCGTAGCCGCCGGCATAGACCGCACTGGCGATTGCCGCACCGCCGCCGATGGTTCCCGTGACGGCGGCCGCAATAATCGGCCACGTGCAGGAGATGCACGAGAACAGACCCAGTAGGCCCGTAAGGGCCGAGCCCGCGGCGTCGATGACCGTCACGTAGACGAGATATGCCAGCGTCAGGTAGCCGACTAGCTTGTACGGAATGACGGTGAGCTTGACGAGCGCACCGTCATACAGCAGAGCCGGACTGAACCCTGGTGGCGTACCGAGCGCGACAGTCGGCGCAACCGTGTGATGAGTGCCAGCGCCGACCAGCCCCCCGACGTACGCCAGCACCAGGAAATACCCGACTGCGAGCACGCCGGCAAGCCCACGCCGGGTCGACGGCGCGGGTGCCGGTGTCGTCCGGACGAGCGCCCACAGGCTGACGTTGATCCAGACGAACGGATACAGGACATACCGGGCCCCGAGTGCGGAGTTGAACTGTGGCTGGGCTGTCAGATACCACACCCATAGAACCAGCAACTCACTGTTCACGACCAGCAGTACCCAGCGAGCGGTCGCGGGGGTGGGTTGCAACCGATCGCTCCAGTCGGAGAGGTGTGTAGCCATATCAGATCGCGAGTGCCTCAATTACGATGGCGACGAGGAACGTGCCCAGGTACGCGTTCGAGGCGTGGAAGGCACGGAATGCAGCCGATTCGGTCCGTTCGCGGTGCAACCGGACGACCATCCACAGGAAGACCGCCCCGAGGACGACCGTCGTGAGCGCTACAAGTACACCCAGGTCCGCCAGCGCGGTCACAGCCGTCGCCGCCAGCAGCGTCGCCCCGAGATACCAGAGGATGTGTTTGCGTGTCGTCGCTTCCCCGCGGACGACCGGCATCATCGGGAACCCGGCGCGAGCGTAGTCCTCCTTGTACGCCAGCGCGAGGTTGTAAAAGTGGGCGGGCGTCCACAGGAAGATCAGCGCCGCGAGCGCGAGCCCTGGAATCGCGATCGTTCCCGTGACGGCCGCCGACCCGATCAGCGCCGGTAGTGCACCTGCAAACCCACCGATGACGGTGTTCTGAACCGTATTGGGCTTCAACACGAGCGTGTAAATCACGCTGTAAAACACAATTGCGACCAACCCCAGCGCCGCCGCGAGGACGTTGACCGTCAGAAACGCACCTAGCGAAAGCGCCCCGAGTGCGAACCCGAACGCCAGCGCGTGCGAGACCGGGACCTGTTCGGTCGTCAACGGCCGGTCAGCGGTGCGGTTCATCCGCCGGTCGACGTCCCGTTCGAGGACGTGATTGAACGTGCCGCTGGAGCCGATCGCCAGTACGCCGCCGCCGAGCGTCGCCACCACGGTCTGGAACGCGATCGGCCCGTCCGCCGAGAGGGCCATCCCGGCCGCCGCGACCAGGCTAAGCAACCACATTAGCCGCGGCTTGGTCAGGCTGACGTACGCGCGCACCGTGTCCGCGACCCCACTCGGTCGTGTGACTGTCGGAGCCCCGACTGGCTCCGGCGCGGGCTCGGGATCCGTGGAGACTGGGCGATCGTCCTCGGCACCGGCTTCGAGATGCCACGCCAGCGCGGCGACCAGTGTCGCGAAAATCGACGCCGCGACGCCGAGATGAATCGCCGGTAGCTCGCCGGCACCCCCGGTAGTCGCGACGCCGGCACCGACGCCGACCTGTACTGGGAAAAGCACGAGCGCCAGCGCCAAGGCGTACTTGACACGCCTGCGCTGTGTAACTTTCCAGCCGACGACAGCCGTCAACACGACAAGCAGGCCTACCAGCAGCGCAGTCACACGGTGGCCCCAGGCGATCAGCAGCGTGGGATCGGCAAGCGACGGCGGCTGTGAACAGACTGGCCAGGCAGAACACGCACTGGCCGCGTCCGCGATCGCCGCCGTCGCACCGGCGACGATCAGCGCGTAGACGCCGATTACCGTCCCAACGAGCAACGCGGTGAATGTACGTGTGTCTGTCTCGCCCACGGGAATCGTCTTACCTATGTGATCCCGTTCTGGCTATTTAATTCTCGCGCTACCCCTCGTTTTGGGTAGGGTTTTAGATATAAATGCCCCCGATAGCGGGGTTTGGATATAAAGGACAATACCGCAGGAGAGCCAGGTTATTTATATCCTAGTTACCAAGAGAGGGGCAATGACGCGCAACCGTGCCGGGGTCGCTGTGGTGCTGTCGGGCCTGCTGGCCGTTGCCAGCCAGCCCGCGCTCGCTCAGTCGACCGCTAGCTCCTCGACGGAAGAAGCGATCTGGGGGCTGAACTTCGACCTGCTCGCGGTCGCAATTCCGATCACGATCCTGGTCGAGGCAGTGCTCTTTTACACGGTCTGGCGGTTCCGGTCGAGTAACGTCGAAGAAGCCAAGCCCACCAAGGAGAACCGACGACTCGAGATCACCTGGACGGTCGCGACCGCGATCGTGCTGCTGTTCGTCGGGATCGGTGCGTACGGCGTGCTGGCGCAAGACGACGTCTCCGGGCAAGGGGAAGCGGATATGGAAGTGCAGGTGTTCGCCGAACGATACGCCTGGAGTTTCGAGTACCCTGATCAAAACGTCTCTTCGAACGATCAACTGGTGATCCCCGTCAATCAGACGGTGAAGCTGAACATCACCTCGAAAGACTGGTTACACGCGTTTCACGTCCCTGAACTCGGGCTGAAATCCGACGCGTTCCCCGAGCAGTCGAACTACCTCGTCACGACGCCACAGCAGACCGGCACGTACCAACTCTACTGTGCAGAATACTGTGGCTCCGGGCACTCCGTTATGGTGTCGGAGGTCAACGTGACGACCCAGGAAAAATACGAGGCCTGGATCGAATCACAGCAGTCTGATGCAACCGGGAACGCTACTGCGGAATGACGGTCTGGGTTAGGAGCCACCGATAAGCTTTTTCCACTCCCCCGTGTGAATAGTGAACATGGAGGAAGCGTATGTCCGGTTGATGTGTCCCGAATGTTCGAAAGACTGGCAGTCGACGCCACGGGACTTGCCCGAGCCGAGCGATACGTACCATTGTCCGAACTGTCACGCGTCACGTCGACTCTCCGAATTTATGCGAACCGAGCGGGACCTCGAGACGTTGAAGGAGCTACAGTAGTTTTCAGCGCGGTTCTCGTCTGATTAGCCGCTGGTCGAAGAGCGCGCACCGCAGGCTTCACACTGCAATAGTACCGCGCCTTTCTCGCGAATGATCTTCGTGTCCGGCAACCCACATTCCGAGCAAAGGACGAACTCTTCGACGTAGGCGTCTATCGCCTCCGAGATGCGTCGGTCACTGAAACTCCCCGTCAGTCGCGCGCGCCCACTCTCGTCGATGTGACCGCTGGTACCTAGTTCGTTCTGCAGGAACTTGATGACGTGATCGTCCTCGCGCCCGAGGCGATCGACCGTCGTCTGAAAGTTCTCGTAGACGGTGACGTTCCCCTCCTGTCGCACGTCCGGGTCCGGCACGTCGAGCCGTTCGTCCCCGCCCTCAATGTCCGGCGTCTCCGAAAGCGCCCGATCGAGCATATCGTCATAGTCCATACCGAGCCGTATCCGGTCGCCGAGTATAAGCCTTTCATATACTGGATGCGCCACAAGTCGGGACTTCCCCCAGCACAGATCGACAAGCGGCTGGCGATTGTGGCCGCTTGCAGCAAATTCTATGAGGTAGTATTTCGTCCACCTTCATATCGGCTGATAGACCCTGACAAAACCCTCGAATACGGGAGGCGAATGTTAACTATTCTCAGGATACTACTATAACCCTCCAGTCGGTATGGTTGAATGACTATGAAAAAGCAGGAACTCATTCACCTTCACGGCCTGCTCGCACAGGTACAAGAACACTACGAAGGACACACCGGCAATACCGTCGAACACGACGAATACCTCGATCAGGGCGTTCGGCCGACATCGATTCACAAATCGAAGACTGACCACAAAGCGGCCGTCTTCGCGCTGGCCGACGGACTCACCTCGGAACTCGAATCGGAAGTCAAAGAGCCTGTTTCTGCGAGCGCGGACTGATCTCTGAGTTGCGGCTGCTGTCCGCTCGTTTTGGGCTCCAGTCACAACCCTCGCGGCCGATCAGTGTTCGTGATTGCGGTGGACGTGGCTGTGGTCGTGTTCGTCAGGGTTGGGGCCCCCGATAACGACGACTTTCACCTGCTGGACACCGCCGAGTGCCCGGAGTTGATTCGCGAGTGCGTCGATTTCGCCGGCGGTTCCGTCGACGACGAGTGTTTCCATACAGCGGCTCTGCGAGAGATGGATATGCTGGACTGACGTGACGAGGCTGGCGTGTTCGTGTTGGACCGACTGTAACTGTCCGGGGAGGTCGCTGTCGTGTTCGTGTTCGTGGACGACGACAATTGTCCCGTAATGGTGTCCCTGATCGCCCGCCTCCCAGTCGTACGTCGTAAAGAAGTCACGAAGCGCGTCCCGAACGGCCTCTGAACGGCTCGAATAGTCCCAGTCTCCGACGATTTCGTCGAGTCGGTCGGTCATCTCAGCCGGCAACGTCAGGCTTACCCGGTCTAGATCCTCGCTCATACCTGTTGTAGCAGACTATCGTACAAGAGCGTTGATACCGGACTCCCAGTATTACAGAATTGGAGAAAAATATTATTGTGACCCGGATGTAGCGTTGTCTACGATGCATATTCCCGATGGGTATGTCGACCTGCCAATTGCTGCGGTGTTTGCAATCATCGCAGGGGTCACGCTGGCAATCGCTGCGCGTCGGAGCGGCGACCGACTCGAGGGAAGCCAGGCGCCGCTCGTCGGTGTGACAGCGGCCGGGATCTTCGCCGCACAGATGCTGAACTGGCCGCTTCCGATCCCCGGCGGGACGAGTGCGCATTTCGTCGGCGGTGCGTTCGCAGGGATCGTCCTCGGCCCGCATCTCGGCGTGCTCGCGATGAGCGCTGTCGTCGTCGTGCAGGCGCTGCTGTTCGGGGACGGCGGCCTGACCGTTCTCGGCGCGAACGTCTTCAATATGGCTATCGTCGAAGTGTACGTCGGATACGCGATCTTCCGGATTGGCCGGCGCTGGAACGACGTCGGCGCGGCGTTCGTGGCCGGGTGGGTCGCCGCTGGAGCAGGGGCGATCGGCGTCGCCGTACAGCTGGGCGTCTCAAGCGCGTTTAACTACGAACTGCTCACTGTCCTGGTAATTATGGGCGGCGGACACGCTGTTCTCGGCGTCGTTGAAGGGGTGATCACGGCCATCGTCTACCAGGCAGTGATTCGGTCGCGCCCGGACATCTTGCCGAGTGCGACGCGGGAGGTGGCCGTATGAGCATCCGCGAGTACTGGACCCATCCGTGGGGTAGACGCGTACTCCTTGTTCTCGTCGTGCTCGCGTTACTCGCGCCCGTATTCGGAGCCGCGTCCGAACGGGTCGGATATACGGAACCGCTCGAAGTGGCCGCCGAGGAGACTGGTGCGTCCGGGTCCGCTGATCCCGTGACCAGTACCCCCCTGGCGGAGTATTCGGTGCCCGGACTACCCGCCCCACTCGGAACGCTCGCGTCGGCACTGCTCGGGAGCGCTATCGTCCTGGTGAGTATGCTCGCACTCAGTCGCCTGCTTGCCCGAGGACAGTGACCGTCGTCGATCGAACGCTCGCCGCAGTCAGCAAGCGCGTCCAGCGACTGCTTGAAGCCGAACGAACGCCACAGCGCGATGGCTTCCTGCAGGCAGTCGATCCCGCGATCAAAATCCTCGGCTTGTTCGCGCTGATTGTCGTGGCGGTCTCGATTGACACGTGGCCCGCCCAAGTCGTACTGCTCGTTCTCGTAGCCGGCTTGACGCTCGGCTCTCGCGTGTCGCTTGTCACGCTCGTGCGACGCATCGCAATCGTCCCCGCAGCCTCGTTGGTCATCGTCGCGCCCCAGCTCGTGTTGCTCCCTGGCGATGCCGTTTTCGGGCCGATCACTGTCGAGGGCGTGTCGTACGTGCTGACGTTCGTACTCCGGGTTACGGTGTCGGTCTCGCTGCTTTCATTGTTGATCTTGACGACACGGACCGCCGATCTGCTCGTCGGGTTTCGGCGTCTAGGGGTTCCCGAGCTCGCGATCTCGCTCGTCGCGATCACGTATCGACATCTCCAGGTCTTCTTCGCGGAGTTGTCACGCGTCGTCAGAGCGAGACGGAGTCGAACGATCGTCGACCGCGGCGCCGGCCAGACCTGGCGCGAGACCGGCTCGATGCTCGGATCGTTCCTGCTTCGGGCGTTCGAACGCGGCGAGCGCGTGCAGCGAAACGCTCGCGCTCGCGGTGGCACGACGATGGCAGCGTACCCGTCCGACAGCGACTTGGGCCGCGCGGACGGCGTTTTCGTCACGATGGTCGCGACAGTCGTCGCCACTCGGATCGGAGTGTGGATACTATGACACGTGCCCTCGACGCTCGGGCCGTGTCCTACCGGTATCCCGACGGGACGAGCGCGATCGAAGCGTTCGATCTCACGGTGGATGTGGGCGAGCGAGTCGCTCTCGTCGGCCCGAACGGTGCCGGCAAGTCGACACTGATCCAGCTGCTCGGGGGATTGATCGATCCCGACAGTGGCTCGATCACGTATTTCGATACAGAAGCGTCAGCGGATGACCTGCGCGATCGCATCGCGGTGTTGCCACAGCAGCCAGACGAATACCTGTTCAACTCGACGGTCCGAGACGATCTGGAATACGGTCCGGCGCAGTTGTCGATCGCGAAAGAACAAGCCCGTGAGCGAGTCGATGACCTCGCCGAGCGTCTTAAGTTGACGGAAGTGCTCGAGCAGCCACCGTTCCGGCTGAGCGGCGGCGAACAGCGTCGTGCCGCGCTCGCCAGTGCTGTCGCGGTCGATCCAGACCTGTTGTTGTTGGACGAACCAGTCGCGGATATCGATCCCGCATACCGTGCGCGTATCCTCTCGCTGCTCGATCAGCGCTATGAGAACGGTGACACGCAGATCGTCTCGACGCCGAACGTCGATCTCGTCCCGCATCTCGCTGACCGAGCCGTACTCCTCGATTCGGCTGGGGAGATCGTCGCCGACGGACCGACAAGTGACATATTAGCTGATAGTTCGCTACTCGAACAGTGCGGTCTCGCGGCGCCGACCGTCACAGAACTCTTCGAGACGGCCGGTGTCGAGGATCCACCGCTTACGGTCGCGGAGGGCGCCGCCCGGCTGTCTGATCTGCTTGAGTAGGTTCTACCTCCGTTTCCATGGACGGACAGTCCGCAGGCCAGTCGACCCAGGATTTGAGCGCGATAGCACCGGGTACGTCTGTCAGTTCCTGTACGTCTTCGCTCCCGCAGTGGGGACAGTAGCGATCCGGCCGCGGGTGTCGGCCGTCTGGCGCCGCCTGTTCGAACCCGTACCAGATCGCCCGACAAGAGTTACATCCGAACGCCGCCTGGCGTTCGGGCAACGGACCAACGAGACGCCCCAACTGCTCGAAGTACTCTCCGTTCATCTACACGCGAGTATGACGGTGCTCGTCCAAAACCGTCCGGGAATTACCACGCCGTGAGAACGGGGTGGCATCCGAAAGTCGTTCAACTGTGCTATACTGGTTCGGCTGCTGGAAGTTCAGCGTGACCGATTCCGTCCGGTCGCTCGTTTACTGGTCGGTGCCGGCGTGGGACACGGTTTCTTTGTCGGTTTTCGACCAGAAGTGCAGTACTTTTTCCGACGACTCGGTGCGCGAAGTGGAACTCGTTTTGGAACTCATTGTGTATCCTCCGATTTCGGCGGAGAGTGTATATATGTTACCCTATATTATGTTTCCGGTATAATCACCCATAGTAGGAATATAAGGTATCGTGTCCGCCCTATCCTTTAGAGCGACACACCGCGACACGCCATCGAAGTGCTTGCCCGGAGACCGTGGCGTGCACCGTTCCGGCGTCGATGAGTTCGTGATAGTCGCGTCAGCCGACGGTCTTACCTACCAGCGCTTCGAGGGGTGGCGTATGGCAAAGACGGTACTCATTACGGGGTGTTCGTCGGGAATCGGGCGCGCGACAGCCGAAGCCTTCCTCGCGGATGAATGGACGGTGTATGCGACCGCCCGCGACGAGGCCGAGCTTGCAGATCTGAGTGAGGCTGGCTGTGAGACGGCCGAACTGGACGTAACCAACGCCAGGGAAGTCGAACGTGTCGTCAATCGAATCGTCGACGAACAGGGTCGGATCGACTGTCTGGTCAACAACGCCGGGACGGCCCAGTTCGGGCCACTCGAGGACGTGCCCACTGACGCTCTCGACGATCAATTCGACGTCAACGTGTACGGCCCACACCGGCTGATTCGGGCGGTCCTGCCACATATGCGTGACCGCGAGGCGGGTCGTATCATCAACGTCTCCAGCGTGACCGGCTTTCTGGCGACACCTGGCGAGGGTGCCTACAGCGCCTCGAAGTTCGCACTGGAGGGGCTGAGCGACGCGCTCCGCAACGAGGTCGATCAGTACGGTATCGAGGTCGTCTTGATCGAGCCCGGTCCTGTCGCCACGGAGTTCGAACAGCGCGTGGAGGCGTCCCGTGACCGACTGGAGGAATCCGGCGCGTACGAGGCAATCTACGGCATCCAAGACGACCGTGCCGCGATCGAGGCCAGCGACACGTTCGGAATGGCACCTGAAGCGGTGGCGACCACGATCAAAGACGCCGCAACGGTGACTGACCCGGATCCGCGCTACCCGGTCGGTCGGCTCGCGAAGGCGGCGGCGCTCGCTCGACACTTGCCGGATCGAGCCCGTGACCGCGTCTGGGGACTGCTTCGCCGTGTGACGTCGCTACGACGGTGATCCGGATGATCGACGACCGCGACGAACTGACTCGCACACCCGCACACGACCTCGCACTGTCCTGTATCGAGGCCGGGATCGAAGCCGCCCAACCCGAGCGCGTCATCGCCGAGCACGTGTCCGTCGAGGGCGATACACTCCGGATCGGCGACGCTCGCTACGATCTCGGCGCCTACGACGAGGTCGTCTTGCTCGGTGGCGGCAAAGCAGCCGATGTCGTCGCCCGGGCACTCGGTAACGTCCTCGACGACCGGATCGATCGCGGGCTAGTCGTGACGACCGATCCCGTCGAGACGGCGGCCATCAAGGTCATCGAGGGCGAACATCCAGTCCCGAACGAGCGGGCACGGGAAGGTGCCCGAGAGATCCTGGATCGGGCACGAGAACACGGGGAGAATACCCTCCTGCTCGTGCCGATCACCGGCGGTGGAAGCGCTCTGCTCCCGTTGCCGGCCGGCGATGTCCGCCTTCGGGACTTGCAGGCGATCACGGAGACGCTCGTCGAGAGCGGTGCGGCGATCGAGGAGATCAACGCCGTCCGCAAACACCTCTCAGCGATCAAAGGTGGCGGGCTGGCACAGGCGGCCGCGCCGGCGACCGTCGTCGGACTGGTCTTCTCGGATGTCGTTGGCGACGACCCCGCGACGGTCGCCTCCGGTCCGACTGCGCCGGACGCGACCACTTACGAGGACGCACTCGCCGTACTCGACCAGTACGACGTTGACGAGCCCAGGCCGGTGGTCGAACACCTGGAATCGGGGGTCGCCGGCGAACGGTCGGAAACACCCTCCGAGACGTTACCACACGTCGCCAACCACGTCCTCGCAAACGCGTGGACGGCCCTTTCGGCCGCTGAGGATGTCGTCGCCGACACTGAATACGAATCGGTAGTCCTCTCCTCGCGGATCCGCGGGGAAGCCACGGAGGCGGCGCTCAGTCAGGTCGCTATCGCCGAGGAGTGTCGCGCGACCGGCAATCCGGTCGAACCACCGGTCGTCTTGCTCTCGGGCGGGGAAGCGACGGTGACCGTCCTCGGCAACGGGGATGGGGGCCCCAACCTGGAGTTCGCACTACGGGCGGGGCTCGAACTGCCCGACGGCGTCGTCTGTGCGAGCGTCGACACGGACGGCTCGGACGGTGCGACCGACGCCGCTGGCGCGATCGTTGACAGCGAGACAGTCGAAAACCAGATGGCTGCCCGAGGCGCACTACTGGAAAACGACGCCGTCTCGGTGCTCGAAGGCGCCGGTGTGCTGATCGAGACTGGCTCGACGGAGACGAACGTCAACGATCTGCGCGTACTGGTAGTCGAGTCGAACAGTTAGTCGAGACACGCCGCGACGGCTCGCAGTAGCGTCTCGCCCCGTACTTCGTCGGCGAACAGCGGGACGCGCTTGACGTCGTGGCCACGGAAGACGTCCTGGGACCGCTGGAGCGCGTTCTGCTGGACATCCCAGCGGCGCTTGCAGAACTCACAGCTGTCGAGATTCGGCGAGACGAACCAGTCGGCTTCGATATCAGCGACATCGGTCAGCTCCTCCATCACGCGATTGACCACAATCGTTCCGACCGGGATGCCGAATTCGTCAAGCTGTGTCAGGAGTCGCTCAGATTCCATCACGCTGAGTTCCTCAGGCACCATCACGACGCGAAAGTCCGTCTGCGTGGGATCTTGCAGCACTGCACGCAGTCGTTTGATCCGCTGGCTGAGCTCACGCAGGTCGCCCATCCCCTCTTCGAGCTGTTCGTCCTCGTTTCCGAACATCCCGGTCACCGACTCCATCACACCGCTCATCCGCTCGCGAAACGCGATCAGGCGGCCGACAAGCGTCTCCATCACGTCCGGGAGTTCGAGCAATCTGAGGGTGTGGCCTGTCGGTGCGGTGTCGACGACCACGCGGTCGAACCGCTCGTCGTCGAGATACTCGATCAGCAGGCGCATCGCAGCGGCCTCGTCGGTGCCGGGCATCGCAGCCCCAAAGGGGTTGGCCATATCGTCGCCGAGCAGTTCGGTCAGCGGGCCGAGACTGTCCTCGACGCCGAGGGGATTCTCGCCGAATGCGTTCTCGGGATCGATCTCGACGGCGTATAGCGGGATCTCCTCGCGGATTTTCGCCGGCTCACTTGGGATGTCAGTTTCGAGCGTGTCCGACAGCGAGTGTGCCGGATCGGTCGAGACGATCAACGTTGCAGTGTCGTCGCGAGCGCTGGCCAGCCCCGTCGCGGCGGCCATCGTCGTCTTCCCGACGCCGCCTTTGCCCCCATAGAGGACGTATTCCGGGGCATCGACTCCAGTGGGCACGGCGGCGTCGTCGATCTCCTCGACGGGCTCGACGTCGATGTCTGTCATATCCGGCGCTATCGGTGCTGGACTTGTGTACTCGTCGGTCTCCTCGTGGGCACGGACCTAATACTGACGCGGTATGGTCACTTCGAGAGTATTCACGACAGCTCTATCGAATTCGCCTGTGACCAGTCAGTTTCATCTATCACGACCAGTTCCTGGTCGCTGAAGACGTACAGATAGTCGTCGATATAGGCTGCACGCTGTGGTTGACCGTCGATTCGGATCCGTGCCGTCTCCGTGAGTTCGCCATCGATGTAGTCGACGATGTACCCCTCACTGTCGCCGGGCAGGAAGAACACATCGTGTTTGCGATCGATGAGGAACGCGTGATGGGACTGGGCGATGGCCGACCAGCGCGCCCCGGGGTAGTACGTGTCATCGATGGTCGGATCGCTCGGGTCGCTCGCGTCGAACAGCGTCGCCTTCACCGTCCCGTCTTCCTCGCCGATCCCGAGGACGTGTCCGTCGTCAGTGGGGTGAAGATACGAGGAGTAGCCCGGGAGTTCGAGTTCGCCGACCGCGTCGGGATTCGCAGGATCAGCGAGATCGATCACGTGGAAGGGGTCGACCTGCCGGAACGTAACGACGTAGGCGGTATCTCCGACGTATCGGACGGCGTAGACACGCTGGTCCTGACCCAGATCGGTAACTGAGCCCTGACGGTCGAGTGAGTCGGTATCGAGCGTGTAGAGGTCGTTGACGCTCTCGGTGCCGAACTGCCGGGGAATCGTCGTCGCGATCCGCAAGCTGCCGTTATGTTCGTCCAGTGAGAACTGATTCAGCGGCTCGCCGGGAACCTGACCGGTGGCTCCCAGTGAGAGTCCGTTATCGACACCGATCCGGACGATTCCGGTCGTCGCGAGCTCGCGACGGTGGTCAGCGACATAGTCTTGTAGTCCGTCCCTGTATGCCGAACGGACCGCCTCACGCTTGTCGGCGGGGACGCCGTCCAGCCACTGCTGAATCGTCGCCCTGATTTCGACCTCCATCGCTCGGTCAGAGAGGTTATACGACTGTATCTCACTCGCTCGCTGTGTGACCCACTCGGGCGCGTCGATCCGGTCAGATTGCACGGCATCCGCGATGACCTCGCCCCGCGGTGTCCGCTTCGTATAGGTGAGGTACAGAGAGTTCGCAGACATATAGACACTCGAACGATCACGCGTCCCGAGGACGCTGATGCTGTCTTCGATCGCGCCGTCAGCCGGATCGAGTTCGTACGCCGTGTACGTCGCGTCGACCGGGATGTGCGCGCGTGGCCGATAGATCGACGTACAGCGGATCGCGCTCCCCTCCAGCGCCGATATCGGACAATCCATCCCGGGTGAGACTGGTGACTGCGTCACAACATAGATCGTTCCGTTCATCAGCCGCGCCGTTTCGATCGTCCCGTTGACCGATCGGCTCCACGTCTGTTGTGGGTCTGCCGGATCGCTCACCTCGTAGCCGACGAGCCGTGATCCCTGAAAGACGACCAGCGAGTTACCGGACAACAGCAACGTTCCGCTCTGATTGATCCCCGTAACTCGCTTTGGTGCGTCTGGATCGCTCGAATCGACAACGTGTGTCGTACCCGGAGCATACGCATCGACATCGCCGTTGGCTGCCGGGCTGTCGAGAACTGGCTGGACGCGATAGACAGGCCTGTCGGCGTAATAGGCGTGATCACCCGTTGTCTTGAGTCGGTCCGGTTCGTCGATACCCGCCACCTGGACGTTCGTCGAGGAGTGGCGATTGGGATCCGCATCGCTCGTATCACTCGCTTCGACTCTCCTGACGTCTGTTTCGGCCGTCAGACCGATCTGTGTCGGTCGCCAGAAGCCGCTGCGAGCGGAACCAGGACTGTGCTGCACGTATTGCTGGAATTCCTCGACACTCTCGAACGTCGTGACGCCCGTTCGGGCGGTGTCCGGACCGGGATCCGGTCTCAGTCCCGGGGTATCGGCAGATTCGTCTCCAGTGTCGTCTGTGACCGGTCCGTCGTGGGAGGTCGTCACCGTCGCGATGCCGGCCCCCGTCATAGAGCCGACCAACAGTGCGACGACGACGATCGCACCGAGGTGCAGTTTGTCCATACGCGACAGTCTCCGGCCACTCGCTAAGTACTCGCGAAAACTCAAACGTCGGTTTGAGTCATCTGGCCCGACGTGGAGCTATCGATCCGACCAGAACTGTTCGATCTGGTCGGCCAGAAAGTCGGGGGTCATACGGACGAACTCCGCACGTTCTGCCGGTGAGAGATGGCTATTGACGCTGTGGCGGGCTTTCCCGACGTACCGGCGGTCGGCCAGAATCCGAACGCCGACCTCCTCGGTCCCCCGGATCACCCGACCGATGGCCTGGCGCGCCCGCCGAACCGCCGGCACCGTCAGCGCGTACTCAAAGGCGTTGTCCTCGCCGAAGGCGTCGCCGTACGCCCGTCTGACAGCCCGTACGCGCGGAGAGCCGACGTTGATCAGCGGCACGCCCACGACCGCGGCCGTCGAGAGCTTTGCCCCGTCGTAATCGACACCCTCGGTTAGCGTTCCGCGCGTGCTCGTGACAATTACTTTTCCCGAACCGTCGAAAAAACGCTGTTTCAGGGCTTCCGTCTCGTCGTTGCTCGTCGATTCGTCGACCAACACTGGCTTGTCGACGGTCTCAGCGAGATAGGAACCGGCCCACGCGGCTTCGCGGTAGCTGGGCATCGCGATCAAGACGTTGCCTGGACTGCGCGCGACGGTCCGAAGGACGTGGGCGTACTCGTCACGGGTGTTCGTCCAGGACTGTCGGTCCTGGGCCGGTTCACCCCGATTACGCGCGGTAAAGGGGCTCGCGTCGACGACCCAACTCGCCCGGTTTGATTTGGGGAATCGCAGCGGGTACGACCGCGTCTCGATCGGTCGAGCCGGGTCTGGTCCCTCAGCCAGCGCGTCCAGTCCCGCGACCTGCGTGAACACCGACAGTGGCGAGAGGGTTGCACTCATCAACAAGCCGCCGCCGAGCCCGTCGAAAATCTCTCGGAGTGACTCGGTCGGCATACAGTCAAACAGGACAAGACCGGCCGTGTATTGCCGTTGCCACCCCTCGACGCGCTGGTCGTCGGTCGGGCTGTGTTCGAGTTCGATCTCCCGTAGTTTCGTGGCGTGATCGCGCTCCCACCACCGGGCCAGAATCGCGCCCGTGGCGGCCACGACCGGCTGACGGGCGATCCCTAGCTGGTCCATCGTGTCCTCGACGGCCGCGCCGATCGTGGGAAGGCTCCGCCACAGCGGCCCCGTATACCCTTCGTCTGTGGCCCACTCAGTCAATTCGTCGGTTTCGACGGTGTCCGGGTCACGAAGCGGCACCTCAAGGTCGTGTTCCGGCAGGGTCTCGGGATCGGCTCGCCAGTCCCGGCCGGCCTCCTCATCGAGGGCCTGCTCGACGCGTTCGTCCAGCCACTGCAGGACGTCGTCGTAGAACTCCCAGGCCTGTTGGACTGCCTCCAGGTTGACCTCGTGGCTCGTCAACCTGGCTTCGACCTGCGCGCGGTGGTCGTCGGTCTGGCGCGCTCGCTGGAGGAGCTGGTGACAGTCGTTGCGCGCCTGCACGATCGTCTGGCGACCCACGCGGTCAGAAAGCAGGTCCCGGACGCGCCCTTCCAGACGGTGGGCCTCGTCGACGATCACGAACGTGCGCTCGTCGAGAATCTCCGCGAGGAGGGGCCGTGAATCCGGATCGAACAGGTGGTTATAGTTGCCGATCACGACGTCGGCGTTCGCGAGCAGGACGCTCATCGCCCGATGTGGGCAGGTGCCGTGCTCGGTGGCGGCCGGGAGATACTCCTCAGCCGTGAGGACGAACTCCTCACCGGCAGCAAAATCCACGGGCGAGCCCTTGTTTCGGGCGTACCAGTCGGCCTCGAAGGGACAGTACAGCGGCGGGTCATCGCCGGCGATGTCTTCCGGTGCCGTGGGCTGGCTGGCCTGGTATGGCGAGGTCGCGCCGGCCGTCGAGAGGGCGTCCCCGAGCGCTCGCTGGCCCGGGGCATCCGAGCGGGCGGCTTTCGCCAGGTCGCTTGCGGTCTGTGGGTCCCACCAGACATCCTCGGGATCGCCACCCACCGCACTTTCGGCGGCCGGCGGCTCGGCGCTTTCACTGTCACTTTCGACGAGGTGGGCCGTCTGCTCGCGGAGATCCTCACAGCGGTCGTGGACGCTTCGATCGGGGGGAAACACGTCTTCGCGACCGTACGGACAGAGGTCGCGCTTGCCGACGAGTGAGATGCCCGCAAGCGGGCGTTCGAGGCCGGCATTGAGCGTCTGCAGGTCCGCGACGAACTGCTTCAGTTGCTGTTTGACGGGCGTGACCACGACGATGTTCTCGTAGTGGTTGCCTTCCCGAAGGAGCGTCGCCGCAGCGGTCAGTGCGGCCATCGTCTTGCCAGTCCCGCAAGGGCCCTCCATTGCGAGATAGCCCTGCCGCTGTGCCACGTCGATCGCCGATTCGATGGCGTCGGCCTGGCTCTCGTAGGGCTCGTCGAATCCGAAATACTGCTCCCAATCGGACTCGGCCATTGGATAGTCCGGGATGGGGCGTGGTCACTCTTGAACGTACGGATCCAGTCGTTCAGTGGCTTCGTCTGACGGTGCTATCGACGACCGCCTACGACCCCTCGTCGCCGGAGATGTTCAGTTCCGTCGAGAGGCGGTCGGTGATGACACACTCGACGATATCGAGCAGTCGTTCGTCATCGGTCGTGTAGTCGGCGAAGATTCCCAGCGGGATCTGCCCGCCTGCCACATCGTGATGGCCGCCGCCACTGCCGACGTCGTCGAAGGCGTCTCGAAGGAGGTTGCCGACGTGCACTCGTGGGTCCGGTGACCGGGCACTGACGTGAATCGTATCCTCGACGATACCGAACACGATTGCCGTCTGGACGCCCTCCAGTCGCGCGAGATAGTCGACGGCCTGCGGAAGCGAATCGCGTTCGGATGTCCGACCGACGTGTGAGATGAGGATCGCTCCCTTCGTCATTCGGTTGTCGATCGCCATCGAGATCGCGTCGAGTGTCGCTCCGGACACCGACGGCGACGAAATCTGTCGGACCATCTCGTTGTCGACTGTTTCCTGAAGAAATCCTGCCGCCTCGTATTCCGCGTGGGTCGCCCCGCGAAGGAAATCGAGCGTGTCCGACCGGATCGCGACCATCAGCGCGGTCGCGAGCGTCGAGTCGATCTCGATATCGAGCGTCTGGACGTACTCGGTGAGGATCGTCGCGGCCGCGCCGAGGGTCTCACGACGGTCGACAAAGCGGGCGCTGACGTCTTCGGCTGGATGGTGATCGATGACGATGTCGACGGCCGTACCCTCGGGGACCTGGTTGTTTTCGCCGGGTATCGAGTGATCCACGAACGCGAGCAGCGAGTCCGATGGCCGGTCTTTGATTGCGGTCGGCTCGAACGGCTGAATGTCGATATCGAGCAGGTTCACGAACGCGCGGTTCTGCTGGTGGGAGATTACACCACTGTACAAGATATGTCGTTCGTCGATGCCTGCGGCGGCCGCGATCCGACCCAGTGCGAGCGCGCTCGCCAGACAGTCCGGGTCGGGATTGTCGTGACAGACAATGTTAATTTCCTCTCCGTCGGCCAACAGCTCCTGGAGTTCGGCGGCCGTACTCATTCCTAGATGTACTCGCTCCGGACAGTTAGGTGTGCAGGGGTAGTTGGGATTCGATCGTGCGGGGTCTATGCCTGTCGGGCGCGATACTGGCCGTGTTTGACCCCGAGGACCAGGACGACCGCGCCGAATAGCAGTGCCGACGGGAGGACCATCATCAGGGTGGTTTCGAGACTCATCGGCGACATCGAGGCCCCGCCGACACCAGCGGCGATCAAGACGACGAAAGCAAGGGCCGTGGTGAGTGTGTCGAATTGCATCGTTGGATTGTGCACGCTGTACGGACTTCAGAGAGAAGATACCGGTTAGATTCACCGTCTTATCACGGTGCGACGAGCGCGATACCCATAGAATTCACCTATCTGAGTGGTATGTGACTAGTTAAATTGATCTAATTACCTCGGCGGGATTCCCCGCAACTATAGTTCTGGGGGGGACGTCATCCACAACGACTGAACCCGCCCCGACTACAGCCCCTTTGCCAACAGTGACATCTTTGAGTACAATACTCCGAGTGCCGAGCCGGGCCCCTTCCCCAATCTCAACGGAACCGCGTTTCACCTCTCCGCCATCAACAGAGTGCATATCTGAATCACGGATAATTACTCCAGGAGCCAGTGTCGCGTCATATCCAAGCGTCACGTGGGTTGTCGCATAGATCTCACAGCCTCGGTTAACAAATACTTCATCAGCGATCTCAAGTTCACCCCCGACCTTGAAAAACGTCGACCGGCCTAGATTGCCGACAATTTCTACGGCATCGCCGATACTTACACTATCCTTAGAGTTCGAAACTAAATTTACATCCCCACGGACTTTGATTGCACATCCAGAATTATTAATTGCCTGATGATGACGTAGAAGAAACATCATCCCACGAAGCCGCCAAGTAGCGTACCGGCGACTCATTCGAAACGTCTCTCGTATTCCGTGTTCGCGATAGTATAACCGAGCTTTTCGTAAAAGTGATTTGAAAGACATTACGCTATGTAGACTCTTTGCCGAATTAAGCCCCACGACACGTTTGATGCCATCCTAATTTTTGTAATGGTAATATATAAAATAGGGCCTGTGTCCGGGGCAGGCTGTGTTCAGCTGTGCCGCTTCTCGTTCAACAAACTCGGAATCAGTCTAATCAAGACTCCCGGTGATGCGTTCCTGGCATAGACGCTCAGTAAACACACCACCTCACTACACACTTCCACCTGTACACCACGTACCATCTCAGTCACGCGCGAAACAGTACAACGAACCGACTTGTATACCACACATATATCGCGAACTCATCTTCTTCGATTGAATAAAGAGGGTTCGCTTTGAGGTGACAACCAATGATTAAGCAGGTGACTAGAGGAAAGATCGTTACTATATGTGTTGCAAGCGCATTTTTATTGATGGTCGTTACTGCTGGGCTCGGCGCTGCGGGTGTTCTCCAGACAACCGAACAAGGGGATATAAAATACATTTCAACGGAAAAGTTCGCAGATGGGACTTCGACAACAATCCCACCGGAAGACTACCAATTTGCTATCGAATCACCAACAGACGCTAACGCGTTTTATAATGCGGTTATTAGAGCCAACAATGGGGGCCCACTGATTAACAGTGGTATTAGTGAAACAGAAGGCATTATGGCGTTCCACTACCACCCAATGACATATTATTTCTATTTACCCCTATCGATATTTGGATATGTCCCGTTCAAGATACTTTTGCTCATTATTTCGATTATTTCGGTTATCGCAGGGACGACTTTCTTGCTTTTAGCAGAAAGAGAACATATTGAGGAGGGAATTACAAGAAAAGAGATGTTTATTTTAGCTGTTGCGTCAGTAGGAGTCGGACCAGTTCTTTCTAATTTGAAAACTGGTCAAACTAGCCCAGTATTATATTTCCTTTTAAGTCTATTCTGGTGGGGGTATAGGCACAAGAAATTGAAACTCAGCGGGTCAGTGCTTGCTACCGGGGTATTTTTCAAACCATATGTCTTGGCACCAATAGCTTTAGGAATGAAGAAAGAAAAGCTAGGCTTAATAGTTTCTTCAATTTTCACGTATCTCATTGGGACACTTTTAGCTATAGCTCTTTTTGGAGGAGATGAGCTATATACCTACTTTAATGTGATAGCGACAGAATTAGTCGGTGAAACAACAAAAAGCCCCCACTATATTACTTCTGCATCCAATCTTAGTTTACTAAACTGGACAGCAGGTTTAGCTCCATACTTACGTATAATCTTGTTCTTACCCCTCTTTTACATTGGTGTGAGGTATCTGTCAGACAGGGATACGAAATACTCGCCTCAACTGTTTAGTGCAACATTGTTATCAATATTTATATTATTATCAGATACTTCTGCCATAGATATGCCACTACTACTCCCTGCTATTATAGTAATCGGACTGCATATGTACTCTGAATCAGAAAGATTCTGGATGATTGGTATAGTGTTTGTCTTATTCCACATACATCCCTTGTCTTTAGAGATATTAGTTGGATTTGGATCAAGATACGTTCCTCTGATCTCGTCAAACCAGTCTATTGTACAAACTTTCATCCCAGTACTTCAGCCAGGGTTATATTCCATATTTGGATTGTACTACATCACACTCAGTTCCGCAGACCTTGCAAGAGTAGTAAACCCCTCTATTGATACAATCTAGCTGTGTAGTGTCTCTGTCGGCGTCAATTAATTGATTCGTTGTCTCCATTCATACCGGTAATCAGCCGATTTTGATGGATTAATTTTTATTATAAAGATATACACAATTTATAGCAGAGATATTAATTTTTGCAGTATGGAGAAAGAGTCACTAGATAAATGAGCCCTCAGTCATTCCAAGTATCCAAGATCAGCTAGTTGATCACGAATCTCTTCCTGATCTTCGTCAGTATGAGAGAACACCTTTCCCGGTTCGATAGAGTCACGACGCTCTACCTCACGGTTGTCAGTTAAAGCATCAGTTAGGACAATGCCGTCCATATCTTTTGGGACCGGCCGGTCGAGGAGATGAAGTACCGTCGGTGCGATATCTTGAATCTCCGCATCGAGTGACGTGCCATCAAAAGCCTCACCTATGCCGGCGTAAATGCCTGCTCGACGATGGTTGTAAATATGTGTCTTGCTAGCGATTTTATCTTGCATTGGCGATTGGTACAGCATAACGCCGGGTTCCGGGTCAATAACGACATCAGGAACAACTCCTTTTGTGCCTTGGTAAACCTCCTCCCCAGGCAGTACATCACGGAACAGCTGCTCCCCGGTATCTGGATGTGTACTATCTGAGAGGGTGTCAATCACCGATTGCCGGACTTCCTCGTAGTTCGCATCGCTAACTGTGCTCTGCGCGAAGTAGTCATCGTTCAGGTACACGACGCCCCATCCGTCGTGCCAGGCGACGGTCTCCTCGAAATTGATGTCTTCCTCTTTCGCTTGGTAGAGGTTCTCGGCAAGTTCAGTATGGATGAAGCGGTTGTAGGTTCTACGAACGAGTTCGTGGGCTAGATCAGATCGCTTTGTGAATTGTTTTATCAGTCGCACTGTGAGGCGGGCACTGGCACTACTATCTTCCGGCGGTCGCGTGGATAGCAGCCCTTCGTTCTCAAGGATCTTGTTCGGATAGGCCGCAGTGTGCTTCCGCTCAAACCCGTGATCGCTCATAATCATCAGATTATCCGCATTCTCCAAGAACCACTCCAGCACCTCGTCAAGGTAGCTCATCAGCGGAGCGATCATACTCTCATCACCCCGGGAGCCAAGGTAGTGGAATAGCCAGTCTGGTGAAGAGAAGAGGACAAACAGCAGTTCGGGATCGTACTCGTCGGCCGCTCGTCGAGCCATATCAAATCTCGCTTCTGAGATACTTATGAGGTCCTCTACGTACGGATCTGGATCGAGATCCGCGTTGCGCTTGACTCGGTATTGATTGGCTTCCTCCCATAATTTGATCTCATCCGGAAGCGCGGCATCAACTGAAGGCGCACTACCGGGGATGAGCAGAGCGTCTCCTCGGGGTTCGCGGCCGTACGCACCCTGTAAATTGACAAATACAGATTCGTCAATAGCGTCGTAGAGCGCCCCTTCAGAAGTATTCGGCGAGACAGGCGAAGATTCGTACTCTGACGTAATCTCAGTCATATTATACATTCCGTGTCGTCCTGGATCCTTTCCAGTGGAGAACGTCGTCCATGCCGGGAGTGTGACCGGAGGCAGTGTGCTCTGTAGTGTTCCGCTTGCGCCGTCTGACAGAAGACGGTCAAGCACAGGAAGTTCATCCCGGTACTGGGCGATCATATTTGCCGAGAGCCCGTCCAGCCCGATAACGGCTAATTTCATACTCAGCCGTATTCAATACTCGCGGAAAAAAACTACCATTGCCGATCCGCTACCGATACGTATTAAACAGACCCGCGGCAGGATAGCGTATGTCGGAGAACGAAATGGGAACGCTATCACGCATTCTCTCCGGCTCGACAGTGGTTCTTGCTGGCTCCATTGTCAACAAGATTATCGCATTTGCTGGCAGTGTGTTCATCGCGCGGTTGCTCGGTGACGTGGGATACGGCGTCGTAGTCGTCGCTCTATCAGTTTATTTTATTTTTAGTAATCTTCTGACTCTGGGGCTCAGCGGTGGTATCGCCCGCAACTATCCGCAGGCCGATACCGACCGGGAACGGCGCGGAATTTTAGTGACCGCGTTCCGCCTGGGAGCGGCTGTCGGGACTCTCGGAGGTGTCGTCGTGTTCTTGGCCGCGGATCCAATCGCCACACATATCTTCGGTGATCCATCCATATCACTCCCCTTACGCCTCCTTGCTTCCATCCTCCCACTGAAGGTGGCTCTGAATCTCGCGAACGGCAGCTTTCAGGCGGTCAAGAAACCTGCCATCAAGATGGCAATCAGCAGTATTATACAGCCCGTAGCCAGGATTCTGCTGATTGTCGCGCTCGTGCTCGCTGGATTCGGAGCCGCTGGTGTCGCAGGAGCCTACGCAATCGCGATTGCCACAGCCGCAGTTCTATCGCTCTACTACGTTTGGCAATACACCACGCTGTTCGATTTCGGCCGACCCGCTAAAATCGTCTATAAGCCCCTTTTAGCGTTCTCAATTCCACTCGTCGGGTCAACGATTCTGGTTAGACTAATGAACAATATAGATACGTTACTGCTCGGGGCACTGGCGGCTTCTGCTGACGTCGGTCAGTATAACGTCGCGTTCGTACTCGGTCAAACAACACTCCTGTTCCTTCAGACGCTTGGGTTTATGTACGTGCCAGAAATCTCCGAACTTCACGCCGACGATCGGATAGAACGGGCCGGTATGGTATACCGCGCGATAACCAAGTGGGTGCTGTTCATTTCGGCTCCGTTCATCCTTACTGCAGTCGCGTTTCCGACATACGTAGTGACGTTTATCTATTCTGGTCAGTATGTGACGGCGAGTGTACCGTTTCTCGTTCTGATCGGTGGTTTTGTGACTCACATTCTGAACGGGCCGAACCATAGCACACTCACCGCATTCGGCGATACTCGTCAGATCTTTGTGTTCGATGCGATGACTATGGTACTGAACGTCGTTCTCAATCTCTCGCTCATCCCGAGATTCGGTATCGCCGGTGCCGCGACCGCGACAGCCACGGCTTATCTCGTACGGAACGCCGCGATGACGTGGTACCTCCACAGCGTTTACGACATCCAGCCGTTCTCACGGTGGTTGCTGATACCGCTCGCTCCCGTTGTTCTTGTCGCGGGCATTCTGCGGTGGGTCGTCCCAGAGCCATCATTGCCTTTCGTGATCGGCTACGCTCTTATCCTCGTTATCACAATCACATTCGGATACCTCAGTAGCGGCATCGAAGAAGCCGATCTGATCCTATCGGAACTTATTGAGGAAAACACTGGTGTGGACCTCAAACTCGTCAAGCGCATACACGAAGGGCTGCGATGATTGGCCCCTGAGAGATGTAATACTCCATCGATTGCCACTTATCGCGCTACCGCAGGCTAGAGCGCTTCAGTCAAGATACCCCAAGCCCTCAAGATGCTCTTCGCGCACCCGATTTTGTCCTGCTTGCGGCTTCTCCTGTGATACCCTCGCTAGCTGCTCATACTATCAGCTAAAAGTTTTTCAAAGACCTATACGTTGTTCCGATATGGCGTCCCTCGACAACGTATCTACCGAAGACCTCCGCCAGGTCTTGGCGGAGGTCGAGGGGAAGAAGTCGTCACAACGGCTTATGGCGGCAATCAACTACCTCGAAGAAGACGGTGCGACTCTGGAAGAAGTCGCTGAACGCTATGGATACACTGCTGGGTGGCTCTCGTGGTGGCTTGATCGACTCGAACGGCTCGCCGATGAGCCGTTCGAGGAGGTCGTCTATGACGAATCACGAGAAGGAAGGCCGTCTGACCTCTCTGAACAGGAGTATGACCAGTTCGTGGAGGCGCTCCACAACTCACCTGAAAAAGTTGGACTGGACGCGCCCGCGTGGTCTGTTCCATTGGCTCGTCACTATCTCGTCGAAGAATTCGGCGTTGAGCACTGTAAATGCCACGTCCGACGCTTAATGTCCGAGACCGGGCTGTCCTGGAAGACAGCCCGGCCGGAGTTCTACAAATCCGACGAGAGAGCCCAAGAAGCGTGGCAGGAAGGGTTCAAAAAAGTGCGACAACCTGGACGACGAATACACGATCCTGACCATCGATCAGACGCGACAGGTGCTTTCGACGCTGATCTATGCGTGGTTTCCAGAAGGAGAGCGCCCGTCACCGGCAGTGACGGGCGCGTGGGACAGTATCAAGTTGCTCGGTGCAGTCAGCGACGGCGGTGAGACGTTCTTCCTGCCGTGTGCAGAGAACTTCAACAGCGACACAACAATCCGTCTACTTAATGCACTCCAGACCGAGTTCGGCGAGAAAATCTGCGTTGTCTTGGACAACGCCTCATATTTCACGGCAAATGCAGTGCAGGAGTTCGTCGAAGGTACACCGATCGAACTCTGTTACCTTCCGCGGGGTTCACAGGAGCTGAACCCCGCGGAAGAGTGTTGGAGACAACTTGATCAGGAACTTGGAAACCGTCTGTTCGACACACTCGACGATCTTCGTGATGCTGCACTCTCTGCACTCGACCGAATCAAAATTCCAGATGTTTTTACGTATTTATGCCCGTAAGTATCACTCTTCCAACTTGTAAACGCCAATAAAGTCGTCCTCGAACTTCTCAACCCCCATTCTATGAAGTAACTGAGTGATACCCAATGAGTCTGCTAACGGAAAATGGTAGTCACTTTCAGTGAATCCATACCGCTCCGCGAACTGTCTGAGCGTTATCCTATCAAACCAAGAAACGTGTTCCTCGAAAACTTTGAACTTATGGAACGGGGAGATGTACGTGAAAAACCGCACCAGTGCAAATGGATTCGGTGTTGTCACAACAAGCAAGCCACCGTCTTGGAGATGTGCTCTTGATGACTCGAACAGCCCTCCCGGATTCGGGAGATGTTCAATGATTTCACCGGCAACGATTACGTCGAATGTCTCATCAAGTTCAAAATCCTGTGCATCACCAACAGCCACGTCGTAGCCCTGTTGCTGCATCTCTCTGATCCCCGACTCATCTATATCAATACCGAGACAGCGATTACTTGCCTCATCAAGAGGTGCGTGGAGCCACTGGCTGCTTTCAATCTCTGTTTCGTTCTGTACGCAACCGAGATGAAGAATATTTTCACCATCGCATATGTCATAAATATAATCAATTTTACTGGATCGGACCATTACTTGCTCAGCAAGTTACTAGCACCAGTATTTTAATCTTGTTACTTCTTGAAGGGTAGTGACTCAATGGAAACGATGCTACGCTATAAGAGCGTGAACAAAGATATGGGGCGCAAGACACCGATATCTGAACCATACTATTAAGCACGTGGCAGTGACTATCCGTGTGCGAAAGAAGTTGAGTTATGGGCGCTACGGCCTGGATACCGTATTATATGAATGACTTCTACCTAGACACTGTAAATGAGCCGTGGTACACTATTTTGACAGGAATCAATTGAGTTCCGGAATTGATATTCTATGGACAACGTTATATAGTCTACTCGCTTATCAATTGCCACGATAGATGAACGTCGCTCTCGTCGTTCTCGACACGCTCCGGAAAGATGCCTTCGACAAGCAGTTCGACTGGTTGCCAGGGCGTCGATACGAGAACGCCTGGGCACCCAGCAATTGGACGGTACCCGTCCACGCAGCGCTGTTCACAGGGAAATACGCGAGCGAGGTTGGTGTTCATGCAAAAGGAACCACACTCGACTGCAAAGAGCGAGTTCTCGCCGAGCAACTTTCGGATGCAGGATACACGACACGGGCGTTCAGTGCGAACCCGAACATCTCAAGGCGCTTCCAGTTCCATCGTGGATTTGACCAGTTCGCCGGCAGTTGGAAGATTCGCCACTTCAATTCGACCGATATTTTCGACTGGTCACAATTCATCAACGAGACCAAGAGAGAGGGTTTCACCCGCTATCTCGACGCAGTGTGGAGATGCATAACCGAAGATGTGGACACGTGGAACTCACTCAGACAGGGATTCGATCTCAAGTTCCGTCCCAACAAAATAAGAGGCAAAGTCGTTGATGACGGTGCACAGAACGCTCTTGGACGTATCCGCGAGACAGCATACGGTGACGACGAGTTTCTGTTTCTTAATCTTATGGAGGCCCACGGACCGTACAAACCACCGGAAGAATATCGATCACCAGGTGCACACAACAAGCCCGCCCCCGTCGAAGTGTTTGCAGGAGCCGTCACGGACGTGAACAACGGCGACATCAAACAGGCATACGATGACGCAGTCAGGTACCTCTCGGACATCTATAAGGATATTTTCGCAGAGCTCCGGTCCGAGTTCGACTATGTAATCACCCTATCGGACCACGGCGAGATGCTCGGCGAGCATGGTCTCTGGGACCACCAGTACGGACTTTATCCTGAGCTGACCCACGTCCCGCTAGTTGTCTCTGGCCCCGATATGTCTGGGTCGACCGACTCTCTCGTGAGCTTACTTGATGTCCACCAGACTGTGCTGGGTCTCGCGGGAATTGAAGCTCCTTCTCGCGGTCACAATCTCCTTGAGAGCGGGACAGGTGGTGCGTATCTGACTGAGTACCATGGGCTGACAAGGTGGCTTCTGGACGAACTGGCAGAGTTCGACGACTTCCAAGCGCTACGCGACCGCTATGATGAGCCGCTCAGTGGTATTGTTCTCCCTCCATCATACTACGGTTATGAGACGGATGATGGCTGGGCCGACCGAGGCGACACCGACAGTGATCCCAAAGCACGGCTGGAAGCGCTACAAGAAGAGCTTGAAGAGCGCGAAGTTAGCATCGGCGAAAAAACACTCTCTGATGAGGCGATGAACCGTCTCGAAGAACTGGGGTATGCCTAGCGCGGACGCTTACGAGCATCCCCTGTATGATAAACACGACATCGCCCTTGTCGATGGCGCGGCACCGCTATAGGGAGATCCCCGGCGACATAGCCTCGTTTTTACACCCGAATGCTACGACAGGCAGATAAGTCATAAGCTATTTTTGTAAAATAGGGTAGGATATACACCTGTTATCAAATTGTTGGTCGTGTCGCAAAGCGATTTAGAGTTCATCTCTGGTACGCTCAATTGAGGGATCACAGCTCATTGCTGCTTTGGCTAATCGTTATATTAGATGTGTTGATTTTACATCACTTATTACTTTCGCCTATTACTCGTTCGACGGGATTCGAGGTCCACGGTACCAAATTGTTGGAGCAACGCTGAAGCACAGACACAGGCGACGACCGGCTTCAATTATTGGACTTCGCTAATCTGAAGACCACCAGCTCGGGCGTCTCTCTATATATTTAAGTGTGCGGCAAAAGTATATGTTACTATGTCTACCTCGCTGGCAGTCCTCGCATTGGATGCAGCAGACTATCGTTTGGCCCGACAGTGGAATTGCGAAAATATGCTATTGTCAAAGAACAGGGGAATAGAAACGTTTTCTTATTCTTATGATCATCCATTTACCCCAGAGGTCTGGACATCAATAGCCACAGGTCTCCAACCAGAGGAACACTCTGTTTATGGCGACGCGGCGGATTGGAACTCTCTACCCCTGAGGCTAGTCAGTAAATTCACCCAGTATCTTCCACACAAGTGGCGCAATCTTCTTGGAAAGCCGTTCAGAGAACGGGGACACGAACAGCATATTCACCAATCAAATAAGCCTCATGCATTCGAGAGGGGTGCGGTTTTCGGCTGGCCAGGAATATCTCAGGCCGATCATCTCTCAGAAGCTTGGAGTTGGGCCTCCAAATTAAATCACGGAGAGATGGATATGAGCGAGCTACGTAGTAAGACTCTAGGTAATACAGGTAAAGAACTCGGTTGGCTGGTTGGGATGCAGGAAGCAGGGATTCCGATTTTCGGTGTACACTCTCACATACTCGACATCACCGGACACGCTTTTGCGAATAGGAAGAATTTGCTAAGAGAATATTACGAATACGTTGACAGTATGCTCTCTTGGGTTCGTGACCAAGTTGATGAATTGGTAATCATCTCTGATCACGGAATGCAGGTATCCTGGCTTAAAGATGACAGTCCGGGTACTCATAGCGATTATGCAATGTTTGCAGCAACAGCAGGGGTTGAGGGTGAATTACCAGAGTCTGTTTTCGATGTCCGGGCTTGGCTTGAAGCTAACACCGAAGCAAAGTCCGAGTCCGATAGGCAAGAAGGAAAAGTCGGAATGGACACTGCCGAAGAACGATTGCGAGAGCTTGGATACATAGAGTGAATAAACTTGGCACGTGGCTGTATATAATCCCCCTATCAGACTCCATTATTATGTTTTATATATTAGATAGATATTATTAAAACCAATATTCATCAAGTTGCGAATTTGCGGCACTCTTGCCTGCTGTGTTTCCATTGACAACAAATTAATACCGGGAGACCCGACAAACCGTAATGGCAGAGCTGACTGTCGTTATTCCGACGATCAAAGACGAGGTACGGACGCTAGATAGTATTCCTGACCACGTACCGGTCTTGATCGAACGTGAAGGGAGCCTCAATGAGGCGCGCAACCGCGGCGTCCGCAATGCCGAGACCGAGATCGTGGCGATTATGGATGACGACATAGCGTTCCCTGAAGAAACACTGGAAAATCTTGCCGAGCAAGCCTCACCCGACACCTTGATCGGCATCGAGGACTGGGACTTCGACCTGATAGCCGGACGTGTAATGGTCTTCTATAAGGACCTCTGGTATGATGTCGGCGGATTCGATGAACGACTTGGTTCGCATATGGGAGATACCGAGTTTGCACTCAAAGTGACGAAAAACGGTTACAGCGTAGAGCAACTCCCGAGAGAATTATTCGATCATAAGGAACATAAGCGGTCTATTACGAGGTGGGACCGAGTTTGGCGTACTATCTATATTGCAGCCAAGCACCCGACAGCGTCACTACGTCTCCTGCGTGGTGTCCTGTAGGGACTCATCCAGTCCGGTCACTGGCTGCCAGTTTCTTCATAGAACGCTTCCATCTTTTTCGCCTGTGACGACCAACTGAATTGGGAAGCAGTCGAACGCCCCGCGGCGGCGAGTCTAGTCCGAAGATCGGGATCCCCAGCGAGCTGATCCAGGGCGTCGGTAAGTGCATCAACATCCCCAGGTGGAACGAGAATCCCGTTTTCGCCGTCGTTGATATATTCTTCAATCGCATCAATGCGCGTAGTAACGACAGGTGTCCCGGTGGCCATCGCTTCCAGATTTACGAGTCCCAGGCTTTCGTGATGTGACGGGAGACAAAAGATGTCCGCTGCGGCGTAGTACTGTTGTACCTCGTCGTGCGGAACTGAGCCCACGAATCGAACCGATTCGTTGAGACCACGATCGTTGACTTTTGACTGGAGATCGGACTTCAGTGTTCCGTCCCCCACCAGGTACAGGCGGGTCTTCTTGCCTAGCCTGGATTGTGCTTCGACAAGTTCGCCGAGACCTTTCCCATCGTCAAGTCGGCCGACAAATAAGAGTGCAACCCGGTCGTCTTCAAATGCTGGATCGGTATCAGACGCAAACTGTTCTTCGTCAACGCCAGCGTAGACAGTCCCGTCCGTGTCCAAACCCAACCAATCGCGGAGGCGAGACGCTGTCGCTTCGCTGTTTGCTAGGTAGGTATCCGGATCCGCGAATTTCGCCATTGCTTTCCACCGCAGCGACGGCTGTTTGATGCCTGGAAAGCGAAACAGTATCGGCGTCGTGACCGAGCGTGACACAAGAAGATTATCCAAGTAGTAGTGTGTTGAGAGAACATCAACGTAGTTGTCGATTTCGTCAAATACGCCGGATCGTTTCGCGTTCCAGTACATTGAGAGTGACTCGACCTCGGCGGGCAATAGCGGTGTCCAACGCGTCAAAGTGGAACTGAGATAAGATTCCTTGCGGATGAACGAGATCGGCCGAATATCGATTGAGAGGTCTTTCACCTGCGTTATCATTTCCCCATCACCGCAATAGAGAATGATCTCGTGATCGTACTGGAGTCGCTTCATCATCTCACGCAGGAACGTTTCCGTCCCGCCGGCATCCGAGATGCCGACCCGAGGGTTGTAGATTCCGATCTTCATTTCAACTTGCCGAACGTGTATGCGGTGTTGGGACTTAGTGTCTCGGTAAAGTTCATAGCGAGCCGTTCTACGCCGTCCCAGACAGTGATACGTCAGTGGGTGACAACCACGCCGAGGTTGCTGACACTGATCTCGGCTCTTCTCCGTCGAAATACGGCTCTGCGATCATACTTTTTCAATTCACAGAGGAAGTAAAAGCGTACCGCTCATAACCGCGCCGCTTCGAAAAGACGCTATACCGCCAGACATAGTGTGAAGATCACAGTACCATCGCTGCATGGCCACTGTTAAAATTCATTAAAGTGCAGAATATTAACGCGGTGTCAACGGATTTGACGAGCGAATTAGCTGCAGGGAAGTCATCTTTGCTCGCAATTGGAGTCTCCAATCTTCGTCAGTTCCCGAAACGAGTCGAACTCGCGGGTGATCGTCGACTTGATTCGAACATCGAAGGCGTCTCTGGAGAAGGTTTCGATATGCGAGCGAGGATCGGCGTCGATCCCTTCCCGTTCGAATCGATCGACAGCCGCCTGTATTCCAGCTGCTGACCCATCGTGGATGAGTCCGTTGCCCCCGTCGTTCACGAACAATCCCGGAAACCCTTCACTGCGCGCGAGAACTGCTTTCCCACTGGCGTTAGCTTCGATGGGGACGATCCCGAAGTCCTCGTTGTGTCCGTTGAAAACGAGCGCTCGACACCTCGACAAGAGGTCGTATTTCTCTGATTCGGGGACGAATCCACGATACTCGATGTTGTCTGCCTGATCGACCTGGCGGCGCACGGCGTCATCGATATCTCCTTCCCCACCGGCCAGTACGAGCCGTTGGTCGAGGTCGAGAAACGCCTCGACGATCTCGGGAACGCCCTTCTCCTCGTCGAGTCGGCCGAGATGCAGATAATACCCTTCATCGTCGCCGACGTGACACGCCTCGGTATCGACGGGCGGGTAGACAACCGTCGAATCGCGCTCGTAGTATTTCTGCAGCCGTCTGGCGATGATCGGACTGTTCGCCATATAGTGGTCAACACGCGGGTCGATCGCCATATCGCGGGTCCGGAGATGTCGAATAAGCGGCCGAGCCATCTGCCCGACGATCGAGTCCTTTCGGTCGTGATAGAGGTCATAAAACCACCGCGGTGGAGAATGGCAGTAGTTCAGATGCAGCGTGTCGTCCGGCGTGATGACCGCGCGCGTCGTCGACCCCGACGTGACCAACACGTCCGGATCGCCAAAATCACGCCAGTCGACATCTTCCCACAGCGCGTATTCGAAGACCCGACCCACACGACTCTGGATCCGACGGAGCGGCCACGGAGATAGCGACGGTAGAACGTCCTGAAAAGATACGTCGCCGTACGGGTTGGACGCGTCCGGCGACGGCGTCCCCAGTGTATGGATCGTATCTACGTCGAGCGCCTCGGCCATATGAGTGACAAGGTATTCTGCCCCGCCCCAGGCGCTGACGTGCCAGTGGGCAATGGCGATATCGAGATCCGCAAGCGAGATGTCGCCCATACCCTGCCCTGGACCGGTCGGCGCAAAAAGGCTATCGTCACCGATACTTCCTCAACCCGTAGAGATATCCCATCCCGACCACGGCAGTCAGCACGAACAGCATCAACAACTGCGCTCCCTTCTCACGTGACGGGTCTCTGAGTAACCGTGACAGCCGACCGGGAACGAACTCCCCAAGTAACGCCCCGAGAAAATCCGACTCTTCACCGCTCGACTCCTTAATTAGCACTTCCATTGCTCGCTTGGAGTACCCCTGCCAGAAGGCCCGGTCGAGCAACCACGTCGGTTCAGTCCGATATTCGAAGACTTTGTGCGCGACTTCGGCCCGGGGATTGTACCAGACGCCCTGGCCGGACTCCTGCCGCAAGCGCGCACCCAACTCTGTCTCACCGCCCTGGAGATTCGCATCACCTTGTCGACCCCCGATCTCCGAGTCAAACCCGCCGAGGTCCAAGAACGCGTCACGCCGAAACGAGATGTTCGAGCCGAACGTGTTTCGCACCTCACCAGCAGTATCGGCGTCACCGTCAGGACCGAACCCACGGTGGGTAACACCGACAAGCCAGTAGAACTCTTCGGGCAGAAACTCCGGCTTGCCGGCGACCCACTCAGGAACCATCTTGCCGCCGACGGCGATCGCGTCCTGCTGTTCGTACGATTCGACGAGCTGACTTACCCACTCCGGGTCGGCAATCGCGTCGTCGTCAATGAACGCGACCACGTCTCCACTTGCGACCGTAGCACCGTGATTGCGCGCTTCGAGCAGCCCGCTATTCTCCGCAAGCGCGGTGATCACGACGTCCTCGCTGTCCCCGAAGTCACGCTTGAACTGCTTGGTGACTGCCTCGCTTCCGTCACTGACGAGCACGAGCTCGACATCGTCGTACGTCTGCTCGCGGACGCTTTCCGCAGCGTCGAGCAGATCGTGATACCGATCGAGCGTGTGCGTGCACAGGACGACGGAGACGCGCATATGCTCGCTGTTTCTGTTATCGAGTAGCCTAAGCGTTGTCGTTTCTCCCGGAGCTGGATCGCCATTTGGCTGGCCTGTCGACATTCGCTGCACTGGGCGGTCCACGCACGGTGGGACTTCATAAGGCTTATGCGCGAGTTGGCAGTTTGACCGGCTAATGAGTCCCCGGAGTGTCGTATATCTATGAGCCAAGAAGAAGGGATGTCTGAGGAGCTCGAAGAAAGCATCGAGTGGTTCAGCAAGTGGTATCATATCCCGTCGGTACTCGCGCTGTTCGTCTTTGCACTGTGGACACGAGCCCGAACGTGGAGCAACTTCGTCGTCGACGGCACGGTGATGTTCAGCGGCAACGACGCCTGGTATCACCTCCGGCAGGTCGAGTACACGGTGCGTCACTGGCCACAGACGATGCCGTTCGAGGTCTGGACGAACTTCCCGAATGGGACCTCTGTCTCCCAGTTCGGGACGGTCTACGATCAGGTCGTCGCGACGGTCGCACTGATTGTCGGGCTGGGCAGCCCCGATCAGGCGACCGTTCGGATGGTCCTGCTGTTTGCGCCTGCGGTCATCGGCGCCGGTATCATACCGGTCGCGTATTATCTCGGTAAGCGGGTCGGAAAGAACCGGTTCAGCGGGGTCACCGCGGCGTTGATCGTCGCGCTCTCCAGTGGCGTGTTGCTCCGGCGGAGCCTGGTCGGCTTCGCCGATCACCAGGTCGCCGAGGCGTTCACACAGGCGCTCGCGGCGCTGGCGATCGTGGTGGCACTGCAGGTTGCGGACACGGAGAAACCGATCTGGGAACTTATCGTCGATCAGGACGTCGACGGACTGCGAAGGCCGGTGGGATACGCGGCACTAGCCGGCGTGGCGCTTGCCCTGTATATGTGGACCTGGCCACCGGGTGTTGTGATGGTTGGGGTCTTCGGACTGTACGTTACGATCCAGGCGATCATTGACCATCTCCGCTCTACGAGCCCGGAGCCGGTGTTGTTAGTCAGCGGCGTGATCTTCGCCGTGACTGCGGTGCTGATGTTGCTCCCGTTCGACTCGTTCGGAATCGAACCCGTCAAGTTCTCACTGTTGCAGGTCGGACTCGCGGCCGCCGGCGTCGCCTGGAGTGGCTTTCTCGCCGGACTCAGCCGCGTTCTGGACGAGCGGGGCGAATCCGTCTGGGTCTATCTGGTTGCCGTCGTCGGGACGCTTGTCGCCGGAGCGCTCGCGGTGATGGTTCTCGCTCCGGGGACGTTTGATATCATCACGAACCAACTCGTTCGTGTATTTGGTGGACTCATCGGTGAGCAGCCAAACGCGGCAGCCGCGACCATCGGCGAGATTACGCCGCTGGAAAACCCTGGTGACACGCTCTATAGCTGGTATGGGTTCGTCCACATCATCGCCGTCATCGGCGTCGTCCTCGCGCTTGCACGCCAGACAGTTACCTCAAGCAAGCGATCGGAGCTACTGTTCGTTTCGCTGTGGCTGGCCGTCGTCTTCTCGATGACGCTTACCCAGGCCAGATTCGGTTACTACCTCACCGTCCCGGTCGCAGTGATGGCCGCCTACGCGATCGGTGCCGGATTCACGTACCTGTCGACTGCCGCCAAGCGCGCTTCGACAGACGTGCGACCCTATCAGGTGATGGCCGTGTTCACCGTGCTGATCGTCGTGATGGCACCGATGGTGATGGCGTCAAGCAACGGGATGTCACAGGACGCACTCACGCAGTCCAACGAGACGTACAACAGCGGTCCGGGCGGCGTTGCACAGTGGGACAGCAGCCTCGAGTGGATGTCCGAGAACACCCCCACGGTCGGCAACTTCGGCGGCGCCGGCAACGATCTCGATTACTGGGGCGAACACGCAAAGACTGACGACTACGAATACGAAGAGGGCTCCTATGGCGTGCTCTCGTGGTGGGACTACGGCCACTGGATTACCAGTGAGGCCGAGCGCATCCCGGTCGCCAACCCGTTCCAGCAAAAGGCGACCGAGGCAGCCCGGTTCCTGCTTGCCCAGGACGAACGTCAGGCCGATCAGGTTATCGGCGAGTTGAGTGACGGCGAAAACCGGGATACGCGCTACATAATGGTCGACTGGCAGATGGCCACGGGCGCAAGCAAGTTCAGCGCGCCCCCCGCGTTCGTCGACGGTGTCAGCGCCGCTGATTTCGTCCGAACCGCCCGTGTCGGGAACGCCGGATTCTACCTGTACAGCCAGGAGTATTACAATACGATGGTCAATCGGCTGTATCGCTACCACGGCAGCGCTCGGAGCCCCCAGCCGGTCGTCACGAACACGGTCAACACAGACGAAACCGACTTCATCGAGATGTATGACACACTCGATGCGGCGCGCCAGGCAGCCCAGCGTTCCGGCGGACAAGTCGGCGGTATCGGCCCGAACCCCGCAGAGCGCGTACCGGCGCTTGAACACTACCGACTCGTCCAGGTCAGCGATGCGACAGTGAATCCGTACCGTGCGTCACACTCCCAGTTGCTGCGTCTCTTCCAGTACGGACTCAGTCCGTCGCAACTCGGGTTTGACAACCGCTCGATCGAGCTCCTACCGGAGCCGAACCCACACTACACGAAAGTCTTCGAACGGGTTCAGGGTGCGAGGATCGAAGGGGAAGGGCCGGCAGGCGAGAACGTCACCGCGTCAGTCACGATGCGGATGCCCAACGCCAACACCACGTTCACCTACACCCAGCGGGCCGAGATCGGCGACGACGGACGCTTCACGATGACAGTCCCGTACGCTTCGACCGGTGCCGACAACTGGGGTCCGGAAGACGGGTACACAAACACGAGTGTCCGTGCGACCGGCCCCTATGAGTTCCGAACCGGCCTGGAGACCGAGACGACCAACGGGACCCAACAGCTGATTATGCACAACGGGACAACCCACGTCACCGAGGGCCAGATCATCGGCGAGAACAGCTCGGCGTCGACGGTCGAGCTAGGCAGAACGGTCATCACCGAACGGGATATCAACGAGAGTGACGGCAACGGGACGAACAGCACCGACACGAACGGCACTGGCGATAACACGAGTGAGGACACTACGGGTGACAATGCCACGTCCGAGCTGCAAGCCCCGTACACTGTCGGCATCGAGAGGTCGCCGTACGCCCGGATTGCAGGCTAACTATGGCCGGAGACACCCAGCAGGCGACCGAGACGGCGCTGGGTGACACCCTCACGAGCTGGCTGTCCGTTTACTTGAAAGGCATCGCGATGGGGACTGCGGATTCGATTCCCGGCGTCTCCGGCGGGACGATCGCGTTCATTACCGGGATCTACGAGCGGCTCATCACGGCGATCACGAACGTCGATCCGACCGCGGTGACACTCCTGTTTGGGATCACGACACCGTCCGGTCGACAGCGACTGGCCGACCGACTCGTCGAAATGGACGTGCCGTTTCTCGTCGTGCTCGGTACGGGCGTCGTCACAGCGGTGGTCGCCGTCTCTCGGTTCGTCTACCTGGCGCTCCAACAGGCTCCCGGGGCGACGTTCGCATTCTTCTTTGGGTTGATCGCTGCCTCGGCGATCGTCCTGTACGAGCAACTCTCGCTGGCGACGCCGGGCCGGATCGCGGCCGCCACCGTCGGGTTCGCGCTGGCGTTTCTCGTGTCGGGAGTCACTGCTGGAGCCAGCGGGATCCACGCGCTGCCGATCGTCTTCGTGGCCGGCTCGATCGCGATCGTCGCAATGGTCTTACCGGGCGTCTCCGGTGCCTTCTTCCTCGTCTTGCTCGGGCAGTATGAGTATCTGACCGGCACACTCACGGCGTTTGTCGACGGTCTCATCGCCGCAGCCGTCGGTGATCGGGCAGTCGGATCGCTACTCGATCCCGCGACGACTGTCGTAACGTTCGTCGTCGGCGCTGTGGTCGGGTTGTTCACGGTGGCACACGCGATTCGCTGGGCACTCGACCACTACCGGGCGGCGACGCTCTCGTTTCTGGTCAGTCTGATGGTCGGTGCGTTGCGGTTGCCGATCATCGAGATGCGCGATGCGACTGCGACGGTATCACCGGGAGCAATTGTGCCACTGATCGCCGCCGCTATTGTCGGTGGTGGGGTGGTCCTCGTACTCGATCACTACACCGACGACCTGTCGTATTGATCGGGCACGATCCGTGCAATCATTCGACGCATAGCAGAGATCGATCAGGTAATCTGATCCCGATATATCGTCCACACGACGAGGACACCAGTGGCAACAAACACCGGGCCGAGCGCGACCATCATCGAGAATCGATAGTCTAGGTTGTACGCGATCACGAGCAGATGGACGTAGCTCACGACGCCGCCGAGGAAGTAGATCGTACCTGTCCGATGACTGGATCACTGGAGGGATCGGCTCGAATCGCGAAGCGTGTGAACGCGATTGCAGCCAGTCCGATCGTAGGTGCCAACACCACACCGACCGGTCGTGACACGAACGAATCCGACGTGCCGCTCGCGTCGAAGTGGATCGCCATCTCGGCAGGCAACGACTCCCAGAAGACGACGCCGACGAACCCGGCGGCGACGAGCAATCCGCTCGCAACCAGGTCGCTACGACGGAGGACCATATCCAGTAGTGTAACGTCGACGAATGAAAAATCGGACCCGGCTCAGACAGCCGTTTGGTCGGTGTTCTGGTCTTCTCAGGGTCCAGCTTACAGATCGTAGAGATCGCTGTATTTCTCGGTCGCGTACGTGACGAAATACTCGGCAGTGTAGGGCTCGCCGGTCGCTTGCTCGACGAGTTCGTCGGTCTTGTATCGCGCGCCGTGGCTATGGACGTGCTCTCTGAGCCACGCCTGCAAGTCGTCGAACTCACCGTCGCGGATTGCACCCTCGAGATCGCCGATGTCGTCCTCGGCCGCCGCGTACAACTGCGCGGCCATCACACTGCCCAGCGTGTACGTCGGGAAGTACCCGAAGTTCCCGTGACTCCAGTGGATGTCCTGGAGGACGCCCTCGGCGTCGTTGTCCGGTCGAACGCCCAGGTACTGCTCGTATTTGTCGTTCCAGACCTCCGGGACGTCCTCGACAGCCAGGTCACCGTTGATCAGGTCCCGCTCGATCTCGAAGCGGACGATGATGTGCATATGGTAGGTGAGCTCGTCCGCATCGACGCGAATGAGATTATCGTCGTAGACGCGATTGGCGGCTCGATACAGCGTTTCGCCGTCAGCGTCGACCCCATCGAAAGCCGACCGAACGTCCGCGGCGATCTGGCCCCAGAACGGACGACTCCGGCCGACGTGATTTTCCCAGAGTCGCGATTGTGACTCGTGGACGCTAAGATCCCGGGACGAGCCGAGTGGCGTCCCGTACGCCTCCTGGGGGAGACCGAGATTGTAAAAGGCGTGGCCGAACTCGTGGATCGTCGCAGTGAGTGCGCTCAGCGGGTCGTCCGAGAGAAATCGTGTCGTGACCCGACAGTCGAACTGGTTGCCGGACGTGAACGGGTGACTCGAGGTATCCAATCGACCGCGGTCCCAGTCGTATCCCAGATCGGTGAGTATCTCCCGGGACAGTTCCTCCTGACTGGCTTCGGAATAAGTCCCGTCCGCGAACGGCTCCGGAAGGGTGACATCGCTGTCGCCGATGGCCTCGATCAGCGGGACGAGTTCGTCACGCAGCCGTTCGAGGACCGTTTCGGCCGTCTCCAGGCCAAGATACGGCTCGTACTCCTCGAAGAGGACGGCATACGGATCTCGGCCTGGATCGATGTGTGCGGCGTACTCACGGCGTAACTCGACCAGTTCCGAAAGCACGGGTGCGAACTGTGAGAAGTCCGAGTCGGCTTTCGCGGATTCCCAGACCTCAAGTGCCTCGGCAGACGTTGCGCTGATCTGTTCGATGAGTTCTTGTGGGACCGCCGTGGCCCGCTCGTGTTCTCGGCGGATCTCGCGGACGACAGCGGCCTGTTCGTCGCTCAACTCGGCCTCGCTGACGGCGTCGAGTGCGTCGGCGATCGCATCGTCGGTCAGCAGTTCGTGCTTGAGCCCCGACAGCGTCGAGAGCTGCCGACTCCGAGCCGGTGCACCGCCTTCCGGCATCGTCACTTGCTGATCCCAGGAGAGAACGCCAACGGCGGAATCGAGGTTGGTTACCCGACGGTACGCATCGAGCAAATCGTCGTACGCCTGTGGTGTCGCTGCTGACATAGTCCGGCATACGGCCGGACAAATAAAGTACCCGCGGTCACCCGATCACTATGAAAGCCGATCAATCCCCGGTCGCGGCGCAGTTGTTCGGGCCGAGTTCGAGTTCCGTCGCCGCCGCCTGATCGGCCGGTTCGTCTCGACCGGCGTTGACGTCGATGATCTCTTCGTAGTTCGGCGGTTTTCCCGGAAGCGAGTCCGTCAATCGTCGAACGAACGTCTCACGGTCCGCGGACAGCAACTCCAGCTCGGTCCGAACCGTCCCGACCGTCGTGGCGACAGGGTCGCCCGGCGTCACGTCGGTCGTGCCGCTGGCCTCGACTGCGAAATGTCCCGGCAGGACCGTGATCGAATCCGGCTCGGCGAGCAACGTCCGATGCAAGGAGTCGTACAGCTGCTGTGCCCCGGTGTCGGCGTCGCTATCGCCGAACTGGAGTTCGGTTCGACCGACGCTGTCGACGAACAGAGTATCCCCGGTGAACACGGCTTCGTCATCGAGCAGATAGCTCACAATCTCTGAGGTGTGGCCGGGTGTCGGGACGGCCTTGAGGGTGTGGTTGCCGAGTTGAACGACCTCGTTCCGTTCCAGTGGCTGGTACTCGTATGTCACGCCCCGATCCGCTGCGTCAGTCCCGAGGTAGTAGGTCGCGCCGACGTGCTCGGCCAGGCTGCGACCGCCAGAGACGTGATCGGCGTGAACGTGCGTGTCGAGTACGTGTTCGATAGAGTAGCCACGATCCGATGCAACCGAGGCAAAGCGCTCGACGTGTCGTGTCGGGTCGACGACGGCCGCGATTTCGGTATCCGGATCGCCGATCACGTAACTCAGACAGCCTTTCGCCCGCCGCTGGAACTGGATAATCTCTAGGTCGGTCCGCGTCGCGATCTCGGTGATATCATAGACCTCGCTCCAGCCTTCCATACCGTCTTCGACGACGGTGACCTCACTGAAGTCATTGTCTTCGATATGTGTCGCGAGGTCGTGTGATGAAATCCCTTTCGCACAGATCGTAACGATCTCGTCGTCTGTCGAGAGTCCGGTCGCCTCCTGGAAGTGTTTGGCGTCGAACTCGAAATCCGGCTTGTACGTATACTGGATTGCACCCTCGATATGCCAGGCCTCGAAGCTCTCTTCGGGACGCGTATCAAGTAGCGCAAACGAGTCGCCGGCATCAATTCGATCGCGCAACTGCCGCGCAGTGATCGTTGTAACCATACGATTCGATACGAACTCGCCGACCTTATACTCCGTCCACCCGGCAGATCTCAAGCGATACTGCGATGCCGTCGGGATGTACTGTGTAGTTAGGAGGCCAATTCAAAACGGCGACGCACGTACCAGCAAGCCGGAAACAGACTAGTCACCGTGGCCCTGGCCACGCTGTTGTTGGACCTCGACCTCGACGGAGATCGCCCCGGGCAGATCACGCCCGGCGACCGAGCGCGCGAACTCGTCGTGTCCGACGATCTCGATAGTCCTGGTATAGACCGTGTAGTTCCAGGAATCGAAGCTACCGCCGGAGTCGAGCAGCGTTTTCGATTGTGGGACGCGAAAGTCGTCGGGTGGCTGTGGGTGTGGCCCTTTGTGTTCGACGCCCTTGCGTGCGGCATCGGTCTTGATCTCCTCGACGATATCCTCGAGTAAGTGTCGGTCCCCGCTTTCGAAAGTAAGCTTCGTGACGAAGGGCATTGTTGGCAGTGTGGGCCGGCCGAACGTAAAAGGACATCCATAGCGGTGCCATCCAATCCACACGCGGCACGCACACACTAGCGGGTGAGCAATCAGCCTGAGAGGGCCTGTTCGGACATATCCGCGTCTTCGATCGTCAACTCGTAGAGGTTCTGTCTGGCGTCCGCGAAGTAGACGTCCTCTTCGACAACCCCGACCTCTTCAAGCCGTTCGAGCGCATACCGTACCGTCCGAGCCGAGAGCATTGACTCCTCGACGATCCCCTTCTGTGTTAGCGGCCCCTTGTACTCGAGAACCTTGAACACGAGTTTCGCGCTCGGCGGCAGATCCGTAATATCCTCCCCGTCGGATTCTGTCATTGGCTCAAAGCAGGGACCCGCGCCGTATAAATATTGAGGCAACGGGATTCATAGTCACCGTTTCTGCTCCGACGAACGAGGGTATACCCTGAACCTTCGAGTCACGTGCGGTGTGTCAGTTCACTGTGCCAGCCGGACCGGGGGTATGAACGAATTTGACACTCAGACACGATCAGATGGTTTTATACACGGTCTGCGGTCGTTTCGCGACTCCGTTTGTATCCACGGACATATCGCCACTACGTACAGTTGATTAGGTGACGATGACCTACACGATCACTACGACAGTCGAAGGCCAGTTCGAAGCCGTCCTCAAAGCGACGGCCGAAGCTATCGAGAATGAGGGATTCGGACTCCTGACCGACGTTGACGTGCAGGCAACGTTAGAGGAGGAAATCGGCGCGGAGCGCAGCCAGTACCGGATTCTCGGCGCCTGCAACCCGTCATTGGCTCGCGACGGGCTTGACACGGAGCCACAACTCGGGGCACTGCTGCCGTGTAACGTTGTCGTCTACGAGACCGACAGCGGCGCCATCAGCGTGCACGCGGTTGACCCGGAGCGTTTGATCGGTGTGACGGAGAACGCGGAACTCACGGCGGCCGCAGCTGAGATCGGCGAGCGGTTCGAGCGAGTCATCGATGCCGTTGACGGGCAATTCCCGCCCGAAACCGATGACGATGAAGTTCTCGCCCAGCCGACGTGATCATCCGATCTGATCGTCTCAAATTGACGACTGGGTCTGTCCGCGTTGATGACCTGACAGTCAATGAAGTCCATCGTTCCAGCAGTTCCTATCGGATCCGGGCCGTAACGAACGGCTTTTCACTTCGGGTAGCCGACAGTGACGTATGGCTACCGAGACGGCCGACGGGTTGACCGGTCACGTCCGAAGCGTGACCGTGACGACGCTGGCCTCCCTGATGGGGATCGTCGCGGCGCTGGTCTCCGAGTACGGTCTCGAAGCCGCGCCCACTGGACGGATCAACGTCTTCGTCGTCCTCGGCGCGGTCCTGGTTCAGCTACCGATCCTGCAGGCGGTTGGCGTCGACACCCAAGAGTTCAGTACGAAGGATCACCTGTACATAGCGTTTATGACGTTTTCCCTGTGGTTCATCTCCTGGACGATGATTCTCACTGCGTCGACTCTCTAGCCGGGTGACTGACAATGGCTGATGACAGCATTGCCGTCGTCGATCTTGAACGATGCCAGCCTGACCGCTGTAACTACGAGTGTATGAACTTCTGCCCGCCCAACCGGACGGGCAAGGAGTGTATCGTCAAGCGCGGCGACGCCTACGAAGCAGACGAGCCGTTCGAGGGCGGGCCCGATCAGGTCCGCATCTCCGAAGAGATCTGTCTGGGCGAATCCTGTGGGATCTGCGTCGAGAAGTGCCCGTTCGACGCCATCGAGATTATCAACCTCCCGCAGGAACTCAACGACGAGCCGATCCATCGCTACGGTGAGAACGCCTTCGCGCTGTATGGCCTGCCCGCTCCGGGCGAGGGCCGTGTGACGGGCATTCTCGGTCCGAACGGGATCGGGAAGACCACCGCCGTCCACGTCCTGGCCGATGAACTCACGCCAAACCTCGGGGAGTACAACGAAGCGACATCCTGGGACGCAGTGATAGACGAGTACCGTGGGACTGCCTTGCAGGACTACTTGGAAGCGCTGACCGACGGCGAGATCAGCGTCGCCCGCAAACCCCAGTACGTCGATCAAATCCCCGACCAGTTCGACGGCACGACGCGCCAGTTGCTTGAGCGGACCGACGAGCGTGGCGAGCTGGATGCCCTCATCGAGCGTGTCGGCATCGGCCCAGTCGTCGACCAGGACATCGATACGTTGTCGGGCGGTGAACTCCAGCGTGTCGCGCTCGTGGCGGCACTGGCCCGGGACGCCGAGTTCTATTTCCTCGACGAGATTACCCCCTATCTAGATATCGGACAGCGGATGACTGCCGCTCGAATCATCCAAGAGCTTGCCGACGACGGCGACCGGTCAATGCTGGTCGTCGAACACGACCTCGCAATTCTGGATCTGCTTGCGGACGCCCTGCACGTCGCCTACGGTGAACCCGGCGCCTTTGGTGTCATCACCGACCCCAAATCGACCAAGAGCGGTATCAACGAGTACCTTAAGGGCTATCTGGACAACGAGAATATGCGGATCCGTCAGGAGGCAATCGAGTTCGAGCAACACGCGCCTCGAAACGTGACTCGCGGCGATGTCGCCGTCGAGTACCCCGCCCTCGAGAAGAGCTACGGCGACGGGGTGTTCTCGCTCGCTGTCGAGTCGGGTGCGATCCGCGAGAGTGAGGTGCTGGGTGTGGTCGGTCCTAACGGGATTGGCAAGTCGACCTTCGCGAAGATGCTGGCCGGCCGACTCGAACCGGACGTAGGCGAAGTCGACGCACAACTGGACATCGCGTACAAACCCCAGTACATCGAGATCGACCAGCCGATGCGCGTCGACGCGTTCCTATCTTCGATCACCGATGAGTTCGGCAGTTCCTATTGGAACACCGAGATCGCCCAGCCGCTGCAACTCGACGCGGTGATGGAACAGCACCTCGATGACCTCTCAGGCGGGGAACGCCAGCGGGTCGCCATCGCGGCCTGTCTCTCGAAGGACGCGGACCTGTACCTGCTGGACGAACCGTCCGCGCACCTGGACGTCGAACAGCGCGTGCTCGCGACCAGTGCGATCCGCCGGTACGCGGAAAACCACGACGCGACGGCGATGGTCATCGACCACGACATCTATATGATCGATCTCCTGAGCGATCGACTTCTGGTGTTCGACGGCGAGCCCGCCGTTCACGGGACAGCCTCTCAGCCTCAGGGAATGCGCGACGGGATGAACGAGTTCCTCGAGAATCTCGATGTCACGTTCCGTCGTGACGAGCGTACCGGCCGCCCGCGTATTAACAAACCCGGGAGTAACCTCGATCGCGAACAGAAACAGGCCGGCGAGTACTACTACTCGCCGGAGTGACAGGTCCCCATCCCGGCCGAAACACGTGAATGATATTTTTCACGAAATACGCTAATCCACCAAGGGTTGTCGGCTAGTATCGGTAATATTTGTGACGGTTCGGCACGACAGATGCGAACCGATAAGTCCCTGTAGCCAAACTGGGCTGACAGATGACAAGTACAGCGGTTCTGGCGCTGTTCGCCGCGTTGCCGATCGCAGTTGCGTTCACACTGTTGGTCTGGCTCCGGTGGTCAGCGGCACGGTCGATGGGAGTCGGATGGGCAATCGCAACAGTGCTTGGCCTCGCCTACTGGCAGATGGAGCCGACGTGGTTGGCCGCAACGGCGATCTACGGCGCTCTCGAGGCAGTCTCGATCATCTTGATCGTCTTCGGTGCGATCTTGTTGATGAACTACCTGGAGGTCGGCGGCGCGATCTCGACGATTCGCTGGCACTTCAGCGGCATCTCGACCGATAGACGAATCCAGTTGCTGTTGATTGGGCTGGGTTTCGAAACGATCATCGAAGGGGTGGCCGGTTTCGGGACGCCAGGGGCGCTGGCCGCGCCGCTGTTGATCGGTCTCGGGTTCCCGCCGCTCGGGGCGGCCGTGTTCGCGCTGTTTTTCAACGCGCCGAACCCGCAGTTCGGGGCAGCCGGGACGCCGATTCTCGGTGGTGTGAATTCAGTCATTGGGGCCGACGAACTTGCGGCCGCATCGGAACCGATTTCCCAGGCGGAGTTCCAGAGCCTGGTTTCGGCCTATTCTGGCGTGGTGACGGGCCTAACGTTCGTCCTCTGGGGCGTTTTCGGTATCTTCCTTCTCAGCTACTGGTTCGGGGACGAAGACGAACGCTCCTTGCGTGGTGCCGCGCGCGCGACTGCTCCGGTCGCTCCGTTTGCACTCGTACTCGGGACCGTCGCCGGCGTGACCCAGTGGGCGATCGCGTGGTTCGTCGGGACGGAACTGCCCTCCATCATCGCGGGGTTTGTCGTCTTCGGTCTGGGATTGGTTATGGCCTCTCGAGGCGTGCTCGTTCCGGAGTCGAAGTGGACGTTCCCGGACCGTGAAACGTGGTCAGACACGTGGCTTGGCGGGCTAACCCTCGAAAGTATCGAAGACGACAATCCCCAGCAGGAGATGCCGGTGTGGCTGGCCTGGACGCCATACCTGCTTGTCGGTGTCATCCTGCTGGTGACGCGCTGGCCGACGCTCGATCTGGTTCCTGCGTTGAAGGACTTTACAGTCACACTACCGGCCATTTTGGGCTATAGCGACCTGACCTGGAATCTCGAGTATCTCTATCTGCCCGGGACGATGCCGTTCATCCCGGTCGCGATACTCACAGGACTGCTTTTCCGGATGAACGGCCAGGAGACCTCAAAGGCCTGGCGCGAGTCGGTTCGACAGGTCGCACCGGCCGCGCTGACGCTGGTGATCGTCGTCTCGCTCACACAAGTGATGATCAAATCCGGTGAAAGTGCATTCGTCTCCGTTACTCCCGGGATGATGGGAGCGCTCTCACAGGCCGTTGCAGGCGCCGCCGGTGGGGCACTTCCGGCAGTCGCACCCTGGATCGGCGCGCTCGGGACATTCGTCACTGGGTCTAACACCGTCTCGGACATCCTCTTCGCAAAGCTACAGTACAGCGCTGCCGGGGACGTCGGGATCTCCCGCTCGATCATCGTCGCGATCCAGAATGTCGGCGGCGGCGTTGGGAATATGATCTCAGTTCAGAATATCGCGGCGATCTGTGGTGTCGTCGGTATCTCGGGCCGTGAAGGGGATATTCTCCGAAAGGTGCTTTTCCCGACCGTGGTCTTCGCACTGTTTGCTGGCACCGTCGGCACGCTACTGGTGTACGTCGTCGCCTCTGGCACCTTCTGACCAGGGGCTTTTGTCATATGCGGCCGTTCGATGGGGTATGTCCGGAATCGTCTTCTTCGGCACGGACCACCACGACACTGTCGTCGAATTCTACATCGACCGGCTCGGTTTCGACATCTGGCTCGAACAGCCATCCTGTACGATCCTCCAGCACGGGACACTGCTCGTCGGATTCTGCCAGCGCGATGAGACCGAGACCGGCGGCACCGTCACAGTCGTCCTCGACAGTCCAAATGCCGTCGATGAGTGGCACGACCGGCTGGCAGACGTGGCTGAGGGGCCGCCAAGCGAGAATACCGACTACCAGATCTACAACTTCTTCGGGACTGATCCGGACGGCCGGTCGTTCGAAGTCCAGACGTTCCTGCACGAGACCGGCCCGATTCCCGGAGCCGGGCTCCAGTCCGAAACTCGTAATCCGAGCGACATCTGAGGTCCAGTATGTACGATTACCACACCCATTCGAACTACTCGGATGGGGACTTTTTGGCAGCGATGCTCGCGGCCGCGAAGCGCCAGGGGCTCGACGGAATCGGATTTGCCGACCACTGCAACGTCTCGGCGGACCCGTCACAAAAACAGTTTGCGAAGGAGTTCGGGTTCAACCTCGATCTGACCCACGAGCGTCGCCGGGATGCGATCGAATCGCTCCGGGAGCGATACGACATCGCGATCTTCGACGCGGTCGAGATGGACTACCGGCCGGCAGACGAGGCCAATATCGCCGAGTTCCTCGAAACGACGCCGTTCGATTACGCGATCGGGAGCGTCCACACCGTCGAGGGGCACAACCTCCACGACGAGACGTACTTCGGCGCGAAATCACAGAAAGAGCGCCGAGACGTCGTCGAGACGTACGTCAACCGAGTGGTGTCAATGATCGACTCGGAACTGTTTGCGATCGCCGGACACGTCGATCTCCCACAACGTAACGCGGCCTTACGTGGGTTGTTCTCTGAAGACCACTACCGTCGGATCGCGTCGGCCCTGGAAACCTCTCGGACGGTCCCCGAGTTGAACGCTGGCCGTATCACCGACGGCTACGGTCAGTTCCATCCGGGACCGGACTTTCGCGGGATCCTGGCCGAGTACGACATTCGGTTCACCCTCGGTACGGACGCCCACACGCCCGAGAGCCTCCGTGAAAACGCTGACGAGCTGGCGGCATTCGTCGATCGGTGGGACATAGACCCGGCCGTGATCCAAGGGTGAGCAGTCGGGTTCGAAGCCCTTAAGCGCTCCAGCGGGAAAAACACGATAACTCGCTGGTGGCGGGCTCCAGCGGGCACCTGCTCTGGCCGGTCGACGGCTCGCAGGCTGGAATGTGGTCGGACGACCGACTGAACCACTCAACGCCCGCGGTGAAACTATGGCAAAAAGCTTCTACTCACACATCCGGGACGCGTGGAAAGACCCGGACGACGGTAAAGTCGCGGAACTACAGTGGCAGCGGATGCAGGAGTGGCGCGATCAGGGCGCAATCGAGCGCGTCGAGCGCCCGACGCGTCTGGACAAGGCCCGTTCGCTCGGCTACAAGGCCAAGCAGGGCGTCGTCGTCGCTCGCGTGAGCGTTCGCAAGGGCAGCGCACGGAAAGTCCGACACAAGGCCGGTCGACGCTCGAAGCGACAGGGCGTCACCCGGATCACGCGCCGCAAGAACCTCCAGCGCGTCGCCGAGGAGCGTGCGACTCGCAAATACCGGAACCTGCGCGTGCTCAACTCCTACTGGGTCGGCGAAGACGGGAGCCAGAAGTGGTTCGAAGTCATTCTTCTAGATCCGAACCACCCGGCGATCGAGAACGACGACGACCTCAACTGGATCTGTGACGACGCCCACGATGACCGCGCACTGCGCGGACTCACCAGTGCCGGGCAGTCCAACCGTGGACTCCAGCAGAAGGGCAAAGGGACCGAGCACACGCGTCCGTCGAACAACAGCGGTAAAGGCCGCGGCAAGTAGCGACTTCGATTTTTCTCGTCTGACGGCCGGGCAGCGATGCGTATTTCCTGTGATCGGTGACTGGCCGACAGATATCCCGTATTGCGGTATCGTGTAACACCAGAACCTCTGGTAGTCGTTGTACTGGTTTCCGACTAGGAACGGGACACTGCTGTGAGTCCTAAGATGACAACACAGTTCCATCGGAGACCGCGTGACGGAATAGCGTACCCGGTTGGGAACGTAACCTATATCAATCGCACTCCGGCTATGTTGGGGTGTCCAACGCGTGTCCGGGTTGGGGTAGTGGTTATCCTCCAGCCTTGTGGAGGCTGGGACGCGGGTTCGATTCTCGCACCCGGACTTTCCTCGCCGACGCCGCCTCTGACTTTTCAGCCGTGTATATAGCGAAAATAAAGACACGGTATCAGGCTGAAACGCGGGTTGTGCAGATCGATCCCTGTTCCATTCCGTGATTTCACAAACCGATCACGGCAGATCGGATTGCGTATGATACACGACACACCAGAATCGACTGTAGGCGAAACAACGGCCGTCACCGACGGAGGTGCGGGACATCAACACAGCGCCATAGTCGTCTCCTGAGAGGATGAGTGACGACCGAACAACCATTCCTCTATCGGGAACAAGATTACTGAGCTGTTGCTACGAGCCCAAAAGCGTAGGAAAGGTGGGGTGGGTGGGGGAATTTAGGCACCCAAAGGTGCCTATTCAAGCATAGTCACCAGTGATATAAAAATTTGCCCACGCAAGTATCGACGCTGATAGTCAAATAGGATGTGGGCCATTCTTCGGGCCATTCTGGTGAGCCAAGACGGGTAACTGGCTGTACTTCGGCAGTTCTGCAGATCAAAGGAGTAGCTGAGAATCAGGTATTATACTGGAAATAGGATGCAGGGTGAGGTCGCGTCGACGCTGTGAACATCATCAGTGAGATCGGCGGTGGCGACGACCAACCCGGCAAACCGGACCGATACTATGAGACAGCCGCATTTGTGGCGGACGTCTTATCTGGGTGTGCCTGTAGGGCAGTCAGTGGGGTCGAACACCTTCTCGGTACAATCTTATACTCGCAGTCGTTAGCCCCGTTTATCATATGACTTCTCGGACGGTGTTCACCCGATGAGTGGGCCGCGGCACGGCAGTCCGTACGTCCCGCATACAGACGCGGAACGAGACGCAATGCTCGATGCGATTGGCGCCGACGACGAAACAGAGCTGTTCGACGTGCCCGATTCGATCCGGTTCGAGGGGGCGTTCGGAATCGACGCCAAAGACGAGTTCGAAACGGCTCGGGAACTCGAAGGAGTGCTGTCACAGAACGACGAGACGACGTCGTTTCTGGGCCGGGGACACTACGCGCATCACGTTCCGGCTGTCGTTGGGGAGCTGTCGACACGCTCGGAATTTCTGACGTCATACACGCAGTACCAGCCGGAAGTCGCCCAGGGATTCCTGCAGGCGCTGTTCGAATACCAGTCGATGCTTGTCGAACTCACGGGACTGGAAGTCGCAAATAGTTCGATGTACGACCGAGCGACGGCGCTTGGCGAGGCGGCGACGCTCGCCACGCGAGTCCGGGAGACGAGCGGCTCACGCGTTCTCGTCCCAGACCTGCTCCGTGATGGCCAACGCGAGGTGCTGGAGAATTACGCGATTGGAGCCGGACTCGACGTCGAGACCTACCCGAGCGACGACGGCAACGCCGATCTGGAAGCGCTTGCGGCTGCGATCGACGACGATGTCGTGATGGTGTACGCTGAGAACCCGACTGTCCGAGGGACAATCGAGGAACGGCTGACGGAGATCGGAAATCTCGCGGACGGTCACGACGCGCTGTTCTGTCTCGGGACCGACCCGGTCGCGCTTGCGCTGCTAGAAGAGCCGGCAAGCGTCGGTGCGGATGTCGTCGTTGGAGACGCGGGCGCGCTCGGAATGGGTCACGCTTACGGGATGAGTCACGGTCTGTTCGCCACCCGGGAGTCGTTTTTACGGCAGGTGCCGGGTCGGCTGGTCGGGGCAGGGACCGACGAGAGCGGACGGCGAGCCTACACGTTGACTCTCCAGACCAGAGAACAGCACATCCGACAGGAGCGAGCGACCTCGAACATCTGTACCAATCAGGCGTGGGTCGCCCTCCGGACAGCTATTCACGCCGCCTGGCTCGGTGCCGATGGGCTCGTCGAGCTCGCCGAACAGGCCGTTCGAGCCCCGAAAGCACTCGCAGCACGGGTCGACGATATCGACGGCGTCGACGCACCGGTTCACGATCGCCATCACTTCCGGGAGTTTCTCGCACGGACTGACCGATCGGCGACGGCGATTCGAGAGGAGCTTCACGATCGAGGCTACGCAGTCCACGCGCTCGGCGAGGACTACCTGCAACTGTGCGTAACAGACGTGAACGAGCACGCGACAGATGGACTCGTCAATGCGCTTTCGGAGGTGGCCTAAATGCGCTACGATCAGGCTCGCTGGAGCGAGACAGACCACTACGAACCGCTGTTGATCGAGAAACGATCCGAAAGTGTCGAGATCGAGGACTCGCCGCTGCCCGATGACCTGACGCGCGAGGAGCTGACGATGCCCTCGCCGGCCGAACCCGAGCTCGCGCGTCACTACACTCATCTCTCCCAGGAGACGTATGGAGTCGACAGCGGTCCCTTCCCGCTTGGCAGTTGCACGATGAAGTACAACCCGTCACTGCTGGAGACAGTTGCGGCCGACGAAAACGCCGCGATTCACCCTGACAGACCCGAAGAAAGCGTCCAGGGGACCCTGGAGATTATGGCGACGTTGCAAGACTGGCTCGGCAGCATCGGTGGAATGGACGCCGTGACACTGCAACCGCCTGCCGGGGCAGCCGGCGAGTACACCGGCCTGTTGATCACTAAGGCCTACCACGAGTCCCGTGGTGAAGACCGTTCGGAGGTGCTGATACCAGACAGCGCCCATGGGACGAACTTCGCGAGCGCAGCGATGGGTGGGTTTGACGTCGTCGAACTCCCGAGCGGCGAAGACGGCCGCGTGGATCTAGATGCACTGACGGCCGCCGTGGGCGAGGAGACGGCCGCGCTGATGCTCACAAACCCCAACACGCTTGGGCTGTTCGAACGTGATATCTCCGAGATTGCCGAGATCGTGCACGACGCCGGTGGACTGCTGTACTACGACGGCGCGAACCTCAACGCCCTGCTCGGACAGGTCCGGCCCGGCGATATGGGCTTCGATATAATGCATTATAACGTGCACAAGACCTTCGCGACGCCACACGGTGGCGGCGGACCCGGCGCTGGTCCAGTCGGCGTGACCGCGGATCTCGCACCCTTCCTGCCTCGGCCACACGTCCGAGCGGCCGAGGACAAATACGAGTTGTACGATCCCGAGCACTCAATTGGAAAAGTACACGGCTACCAGGGTAACTGGCTGGTCCTGTTGAAGGCATACGCATACATCCGGCGGCTGGGCGACGCGGGACTCGCAGAAACCAGCAAGGCGGCTGTACTGAATGCGAACTACCTGGCCGAACAGATCGACTTCGAAATCCCGTACGGCCCGTCCCATCACGAGTTCGTCGCCAGCGCTGGCGACCGGGATGCCGCCAACGTCGCAAAGCAGATGCTCGATCACGGGGTCCACCCACCGACGACGAAATGGCCGGACCTCGTCGACGAAGCGCTAATGGTCGAACCGACCGAGGCAGAGTCGAAAGAGACGCTCGAGTTGTTAGCCCAAGCCTTTGATGGCGCAAGCGACGCAGACCAGGAGACGCTTGCATCGTCCCCCCGTCGGACGACCGCCCGCCGGATCGACCAAGTCGAAGCTGCCCGGTCTCCCCGACTGTCCTGGCGAGCCCTCGAAGACAGCTAGTTCGGCTCTTCGACGGCTGCGACGATCTCGTCGTGAGCAGTACCGTTCGATGCCACCAGGCTATCGCTGTCAGGAGTCCAGCGCTCGCCGTGTCGATCGGTGACTGTGCCCCCGGCCGACCGGACGAGTTCGACTCCGGCAATCGTGTCCCAGGGTGTCGTCGGCTCGGTCGTGACGGCCGCTTCGAGTTCGCCGGCAGCGACAAATCCAAGCGTGGCTTGTGCCGATCCGTATCGGCGACTGTCACCAAATCGGTCGTTGACTGCTCCGACGAGCCGACCGCTTCGCTCTGACGGCCAGGAGGCAACGAGGGCGACTGCGAACGTCTCGGGATCAACCCGGTCGCTCACCGTGAGCTGCTGTCCGTTCCTGGTTGCGTTTTCAGGACCGGCGGTGTAGATGTCCTGGACGGCCGGGAGATACGTCGCCGCTGCAACAGTCTCACCGTCGACGACTGACGCCACACTGGTTGCCCACAGGACGTTCCCGCGGGCGAAGTTCGCCGTGCCGTCGATCGGATCGACGACCCAGCACGGACCTGTGTCGGGAACGCGCTCGATCATCGGCCCAGTCGACTGTGCGGCCGGCCCTGTCGAGTCAGCGCCACCTGCATCGTTGGCTGCCCGGATGGTGACTTCCTCTTCGCAAACGAACGGTTCGTCGGGGAACGCGTCAGCGATCGTGTGGACGACCTGCCGCTGTGTCTCAAGATCACCATTAGTCACCAGGTCGTTTTTGTTCGCTTTCGTGTCGACCGTTAGTGGCCCCCTAAATGCGTCCTGTGCGACTGCGCCACCGGCACGGGCCGCTCGTTCAACCACCGCTGTTCGCTGTCGGCTATCGGACATAGGTGTCGGTGTGTCGGCAAGCGTGATAGCCGCTGTGTTTGCCTTCCGGACAACAACTGTCCGGTTCAGTCGTGGAATCGCGCTCTGTCCGTGGGGACGTTCCGGAGTAGGCACTGCAGGTCGATAGCGACGTGAGAAGTTTGCGAGGGCAAGACGCTCCTGCTCACGGGTCACTTCTGCTCACGGCTACGCCGTTCGCATTCGAGGCGCTCCAGTATGTCGCGCCTCGCTGTCCCCGTTCGCTCATTCGAGGCCACCTTGCAGTCGGCCTCGCTTTGTCTTGCCGCACTGGCGAGGGACCGCGTGGGTCCAGCAGTGCGAGGGAAGGGATTTGAACCCTTGGACCCCTACGGGAGCGGATCTTGAGTCCGCCGCCGTTTCCAGGCTTGG
>Ga0207850_100046_pt1 | contig 129381 bp, 115 predicted proteins | sample 23E2SouthBayCA_FD_187746 | JGI IMG/M metagenome (GOLD analysis project Ga0207850, IMG submission 187746) | Aerobic enrichment media microbial communities from Eden Landing Ponds, California, USA - A23 E3 (3) (SPAdes) | ecosystem: Environmental > Aquatic > Marine > Unclassified | place...
ATCTCGCCACGGAAATCGGAATGCCATCGAACGGATCTTTCGAGAACTCAAACGACGAACCTCGTCGTTTTCGAACTGCTTCAGCCACGTCGAACCCGAAACAGCCGAATCATGGCTTCAGGCCTTCGCCAGCTGGCACAATGCTCCAAACTAAACACGACCGTACATCCCCGAGGCCACCGAACAGCTATCTTTTTATTATAAACCCTCTTGCTATGTTCCAGAAGGTATGTCGGGACGATATGGAATATCAAAAGAGTCTGTAGTCAAAGTCGGAGGCGCGTCTCTACTTGAAGGCCTTCAAACGGTTTTGTTCGTCGGTATTCTCGTGACGAGTCTCCTCGAGCAGACGTACTTTCCAGAGATCGTATATCTCCTTTCGGTCATTCCTGCAACTCTGTTGTTCGGGGTGATTGCAGTATACACGAATTCACAAATTAGAATCCCGAAATACGGACTCGTCGCATACGCTACAATCTGGATCATATATCTTCCCCATGCGATTCTCCCGACATTTGAACAATTTGCACTTATCCGGATTCCAGTGTTTATGATGAGTTCCTTCATCCTCCTGTTTGTCGTCCCCCAACGCGTTCCCGTCGAACGGCTATTCAGGACGATATTCTACGTCGCTACTGGGTTGGCAGTCTTTGGACTGGCATCGCTCATACCAGGAATAGAACAGATACTTGACTACCCACTCACGAGGACCGACGCAGCAACTACCCTTCCGATTACTGGAGAGCTTTTTGAACCACTCACCTCGCTCATGGCGAACCCCAATCAATTGGCGAAAATTACGGCGTTCGGATCAATAGCTGGTATCACCGTATACCGTCAACAGCGACAGCCTCACCATCTTCTTTTCCTGAATATTATATTCGTAACGCTGGTCTTGACGTTTAGCCGGGGGGCCGTAATCAGTCTTGTAGTGGGTGCAGTCTTGCTCGGACTCATTACGTATGAGGGTCGAAATCTTGCTGGGATTGTAGCCTTCGGAATCATAGTCGGTTCTGTGTACACTATGCTCGCTGTTGCAGGGTCCCTTCCGGACCCGTTGGGAATCAGTGCCGTGTTCCATTATGATCGAGCCAGAATGTGGTCTGAAGCGATAGAGAGATTGAAAACAAGTGTTTTGTTCGGAATCGGTTTCCAACCTCTCGAAGGTGTCGTTGGAAAGAATAACATTCATAGCGCATACGTGTTCGTCCTCCTCACTCGAGGTGTTGTTGGTTTCGCGGTTCACATCGCTTTCTTTGTGCTGATACTCCGTCAGTTGATTTATTCTCGGATGACCGACCAATCTGCGACACTTCTCGCGCTGTTTATTATGTGGGTCATACTGATGGCGTTTAGCTCGGCAGTTCTCTTCGGGTTCGGCTTCAACGCAGTATGGCCCTCGATCATCGTGGGGTACTCAATGCTGCTCGGTCAACAAGAGAAGACGGAGTTGTGATACGAGTTAGAACTATCCCATTATCTTCGACGCTCTTGGGACAAAGATTGTGATGGCAAGCCTTGCACCTGAAAGTCGAAGCGGGAAAAAGATCCATGACAGCGGTGCCCGATATGATCTCAATGAGCCGGTTCGTCTCGAAAACGGCTGCAGCGGACCTGCAAGAACAGGTTCGCTAGCGTGACGGTGTCAAATGCCCCACCGCCCTTCTGACCGGACTGGTAGAAACGGCAGCTATCGGATTTGCCAGCGATACTTGTATAAAAAAGAGGTGAAGTGCTAAACGAGACAACCGCCACGTTCTTGAGTTATGCGGGACTCCCGCTGACAGAATGGCATTTCCTGAGCAACGTGTTCGTTCTTTTTTACACGAGTGTCCTGCAGACTGGGGCAGAGCTCGATTGTTCTGACAGAAATGTGAGGTGGTGAGCCGAGCGCCCCGTCAAAGCACTCGGTCTGCTTTTGATCACGCAATCTGGATCGGTCGAAATCGACTAGAGATACGTTTCTGCAGGCCTCAAAGGCCACCAACACGACTGTGGGTGGTCTCACGGGACATGACACGCGTGGAGGATAATCGCACGACGGAGAAAATCCGTCGGTGTTCACGCTGATCAATCATGGCCCGGACGATCGGTAGTCGTACAAACAACCACCAATGAACCGACAAACCCGCTTCTTTTAGCAGATCACGATCAGAGGACGGTGAGCGTCTAGAGGGGCGAACTCGGGTCTATCCGCTAGAGGACTAACACCGAGCGTTTCAGGTCTGCCTAAAAATCTCAGTAGGACAGGGGATCAAGCACTCAAAGGAACTCTCGGCGTCGGGTTCTGAGAACCACTGTTTCGCCTCGCTGGACCGGTAATTAAACCCTTGCATCCGCGACGGTATCGTTACCCACGTTCTCTTGAGTGAGGTAGTCGAAAATAGATGCCACAAGCTGTTCGAAGTTCGCCTCCGACGCATTGAACCATTCGCCGGGATAACTCCCCTCGAAGATCTGATGTGCGAATTGGAGAATTTCCTCGTCAGATAACCCCCCAGAGTCGATAGCCTGATTGACGATCGCTGGAAGATCGTTGATGTTCTCAACCTTTCTCACTGATCCGGCCTGGTCGTAGTACGCCGAACCGAGTGCCACGACCGGCTCCCCGTACAGGATGGCCTCGTACCCGACGGTGTTGTTGAGCGTCACAACGAGATCAGACGCTTCGATTACCCGATGAGAGTTCACGTCCGGGTGGAGGACGTCGGCGAACTGCGTGATCTTTCGCATCGTTTTCAGTGGGAGGGCTCCGACGAAGTCGGGATGATCTTTGACCACTAGATGGTACCCATGTGGCAACGACCGAGAGAGGTACTCAACGAGCCAGACGATGTCGTAATACGGAGGAGATCGGACGGTGACCCGAGATTCTCGGATCAACTGGAGGGGGAGAAACACGAACTGCTTTTCTTGGATCGCTCGCTCTGATTGTGACTGCGAGAGATAGATTTTACCTGCGAGTCGGCCTTTCATTCGACGGCCGGTCCGTCGTGCTTTTCCGCGTAGCCAATCGCCGATCATCGCCGCCGAATCGTGTTCAGGTGAGAACAGGCGACGGATCCGATCGATTGTCGATGTTTGCTCGGTTTCAAATTGGGGTGGTAACCCGTCTTTCCCCGCCCGTTTTCCTGTAAATGGCTTCTGCTCACGCACGTGATTGACGTATTCGTGTGCTCTCTCTCGGTCATCGTTGGTCATTTCGGCAGATCCTTCACCGTCGAAGATTCTCCAATTCACGTGTTCGTCGTCGTAGAGTCCTGAGTACCCATCAACCGGCGAATTTCCCACCCATACCGATTGGACCCCGTGGGTTTCAGCGACCCGTTGCAAGGAACGCCGGAGCACTTCCCCACCCTGATGTTGAATCGGCACCGGTCCACACCCGTCTTCATATAACCCATCCAGCGCATCCAGTGTCCGGTGGAGAATGTCAAAGTAGGGACCATAGTCGACACTGTCCGCACCCAAGAGAAAGGGTCGATGATTGACGTTCGTGTACTGGTAGTCGTAGACCATCTGCGGGAAGACCAATGATTGAGGGGCCTCGATTTCGTACGTCTCGAGAAGTTCTGAGAGCGACTTCTCGGGCGGTGAGGATATGTGGTCGAAAAACAACGATGAGTCGTCGATGTGTTTCTTGCTATCTCTGAGCGTCAACCGTTCGTTCTGAGGAATGTAAGTAACTTCGTGCCCCCGCTGTTCGAGTTCGCTACCCAGTCCCCGAACGAACTTGACGTCCCGCTGTGACATCACAGGAATTAAAAACGATAACGATCCGGAAGCACCGACCATGACAGGTTTATGCGCAGTTGCAGTGATGTAGTTTATGGAACTGTCGTTCGTCTCACGATCGCGGGACAGAGATAGGCGCATTTTGTAGATGAACGGGATAAGTAGGACAGAGGCACTCCATGTGATCGAAGACGCTCTCGTCCCGACAACGTATTCTTCCCGGCTGGTTGGTGGATGATCGTACTACTGATGATCACACGTTCAGAATGTCCCCGTCTTCTCGCCAGGGAAAGGGAGATTTACCGCGCTTCCGTATAGGAGATAGTCGGTTCGCCAGTGAGTATCTGGTCGATGACCTCATCTAGTTTTTCGTTTCCTTTTTTGAGTCGCTTGTGAGAGAGTGGTGGCATGGGTTTTGCTTCCAGATCGACAAAGTCGAATTGGATATGACGCTCCGCAAGGAGATGGTACGCGTACCGCTTAGCTCGATCTTTCATATCCGGGGTGACAGTAAGCTCGTCGCAATTTCCGAGAATAGAGAAATACTCATCTCGTGTATCTGGGTCGAACGTAAATCCACAGTCCCGATAGTGAGTTTCACCAGCAACTATAACTGGAATACTGTCATACGCCATCTCCAGACCAAGTGTAGAATTATACACAATTCCGGCGTCAAGTTGATTCGCGAGACGATAGGGGTCCACGTCCGTATCGGCAGAGAGGAGAACGACGTTATCTGGAAGTGAGTCAAAGTGGTCTCGAATGGCCGCTTCGATCGGCTCATTCGTTCCTACGTGTGATTCTGCGGGGTGGGGCTTTACGACGAGCGTGACCCCTTCAGCAGCACAGAATTCGATCGTCTCGTTGACCCATTCGAACGGATCTTCGAACAGGAGATCAGTCCCGATAAGAGAACTATCCCAAAGGAGATTAGAGAACAACCCAACGGTAGGGTTGTCTGTGTTGATATCTAACGAGCGCGTCGCCGATTCAGTGTATTGGTGGATATCACGAGCGTTGGCACCGGTTCGCCATCCTAGCATATATTCGTCAGCCATTTCTTCGTCTGTTTCGGAGAGTGGTTTCGAGAGTTTGTTCTCGAGAACACCCTCGGCGGAATACAGAGCGATACCGTCTCCAACTGCCATGTTTCCGAACATGAGCGTCCCCTCGCGCAGGAATCCACCCTCCTGATTGAACGTCGGAATTTCTCGCTCGCGAGATGTCGCCATTATCGTGCCTCCGTACACGTAGGGAGCGTGAAATCCGATCGTCGTGGCAATATCGTGTTCGTCAATGATGGCGTGAGTCGCATCGACTAGTCCAATGCCGGCCGCGAGAAACCGATTATACACGCTACGATCATCGGCATCGGTGAAATCCACAGTATATTTCCTGAGAAACCTGCGTGTTGTTGCGAGTGCGTAGTTGGATACGTCTACCCCACGATATTCATACGACCCCGGAGACGCTTCTTCAGGCGTAGGCATAACGTAGTCTTCGGGGAGATACGACTCGAAGTACGCGGGTTCGAAACCAAACGCGTCTAGGTGAGTCTTTGTCTCGTGATGGCAATTCACGCAACTGCCGCTAGTGTCGGGGTTTTTATACTTTCGCAGACATAGCGGGAGAAAAGAATCACAGACGCCGATAATCGGGCGATATCCTCGACACCGGAACGCGTGGGCCAACGCAGCAACGATGAAAAAAGTTCGACCGTGGCTGTGAACCAACGGCAGGAAAACGTCACCTTTGCGTTCCTCATCTGGGATCTCGTATTTCGAAATTTCCTCATCGATCTGGTCCAAGTGCTCAAACTTTCCCGTTAGAGCTGTATATCCCTCGATCGTGCTATCGGCAATGCCCAAGTGTCGGAGGGGTGTCAGTAAATATTGGAAGGGGCGAAGATCCATCCTACTACACCCATAAAAGTCCTAATTGATAAACTCATCACCTTAGGTGTGCTTTCGAGAAGCGCTCCGGACGGCGGTGATGTACGTCAGTCGATGTACCCGAAGTGCCGCAACCGTTCTTCAGCAACCTCATTTAGGTCGCTCTTCTGGTCACCCTCGAGAACTGGTTCTTGAGTCAATTGTGAAAATCGCTTGGCCACTTCACCGTTTTCCTGGTTTGATTGCTTCCACGAAGATTGCGCATCTTTGATCAGGACGGCCCCCTCGTCCTCTCCCCAGATCATGTGTTTCCGATAGAATTTGCCGGACGGTTCATAGATTGCGCGTACATCCTCAGCGAGAACTTCCAACCCGTCTTCAAGATCTGCTTGATCCCATCGGCGATGCAACCCCGGTGACTCCACTGCGACAGCATTCTCTGGAACAAAGTCGTCGTATTCGAGAGAGTCATTCAACATCGCTTCAACTACGTGGGGGAACCGTGCGTTGGTAGCGAGGTCAGAAACGGTGTGCGAGGCCGATTGTCTAGGCGCCTTCATCAACAATGGAACGTGGGTCTTCACCTCGTGAATTCCTGGGCCGTGCCCGGTGAGCCGCACGTCGTCCCTAACACGACTTCGCTCTCCGAAAGCTTCACCGTGATCGCTCGTCACGATTATTAGTGTATCGTCGTAGACACCCGCTTCCTTCAGGCCCCGAAAAATTCGTTCGACTCGAGCGTCGGCCTGTCTGATCGCCCCGTCGTACAGGTTCTCATACGCTTCAGAGATCCACCACGGGTGCTCCCCGGTCGTGAATTCGCGAAAATCGTGACCCACCTCGGAGTAGAGCCGACCGAGCCGCTTGCCGCCCCACCGTTCGTACTCGGGTTCGATCTTGTCGAGGTACACCGTGTGCGCGTCTTGGAAGTTGAGACAAGCCGCCCACGCTTCGTCACGCCCCGACATCCAGTCGAGGAACTGTTCCTCGTAGATATCCTCGCCCGTTTTAACTGTCGGACCGATCGGGGTCGAACTAGATTTGACCCACAGATGATTGACGAACGATTTGACAGGAGCGTCACTATCGACGCATTTCCTGATGAGGTCAATGCCTGTAGAATAGTGGCTACGCGGGTCGAGTGCGTTTGGAAACGGTAAGTCTTCGAGCAGTTGACCCCCAGTCACCCTCTGATCGAAGCCCACGGCGACTCCGTTACTGGGATCCGCTGCAAAGCCGTTTGCCGAGAACACGGCCGTCTCGTATGACCGTTCCGTCCGGAGCCTGTCCCAGATCGTGGCGCCAGCCCGCAGTCTCTGTGTATATTCCCTCATCCCGTGTTGGGGAGGGTATAGACCAGTGTAGATGCTCGCGTGACTCTCGAAAGACGTCGTTGAGGGAGAATGAGCCTGTTCGTAAACCGTCACATCATTGAGTGAATCGAGAAACGGGGTTGTCTCACGTGAGTACCCGTAAAGACTAAGATTTCTGGCTCGAACACTATCGAGAATGATCAGAAGGACGTTCTGCTCTGCCATCGTTTGTCTGTCCCTGTAACGGATTGGCATCGCATACTATCGCATGCGCTTGACAAGTTCTGTTCAGAGTTCATTGAGCGCGTTCTACGGCAGATGCCACCGCGTCCGACACCCGTTCTACCGTATCTCGGGAAAAGTCCGTGCTCATCGGAAGCGATAGCACTCGATTTGCGATGTCCTCCGTTACGGGGAGCTGTGACTTGTTCGCCGGATTAGTAGTGTAGTACTCTGATTGATGGACTGGATCAAAATACACCTTGGAAGAGATTCCGCGCTCTGCGAGTAAATCTATCACATGGTCCCTGTCGACCCCCTCGCGAAGCGTTACCGTGAATAACTGGTAGACGTGTCGACCGTCGTCTGGCCTATTCGGTACCCGGACGGAATCCAGATCCGAAAGCTGTTCAATATACCATCGGGCTCGAGTTTGACGGCGGTCAATGAGCTCCTCCACTTTTTCGATCTGTGAGACGCCGAGAGCGGCTGCGACATCCGGCATTCGGAAGTTGTAACCCAGCGAGACGTAATCGCCAGAAGAAGCGCTATCAAAGTACTCTCCTGACGAGCGCCCGTGTGAGCGAAGTAACTCTAGCTCGTGGGCGAGTTCCGTATCGTCAGTGACGATTGCGCCCCCCTCACCGGTCGTGATAACCTTATTCTGGCAGAAGCTCAACATGCCGCTCGACCCGATAGATCCCGCCATCTCACCGTTTGCTTTCGTGCCGAACGCTTCCGCCGCGTCCTCGATAACTGGAATATCGTTGCCACGTGCAATTTCCCGGATTTCGTGGATTCGGCACGGGGCACCAGAGTAGTGGACCGGGACGATAGCAGCAGTGTCGTCGTTTATTGCGTCTCGAACCTCGTCGGGGTCAAGTCCGTAACGCTCCCGTTCGATATCGACAAATCGAGGTTCGGCCCCCACGATCCGAGCGGCATTTGCGGTCGAAATGAACGTAAACGACGGAACGATGACTTCGTCACCCGGTCGAACCCCGTGTGCCTCCAGAGCACAACTGAGCGCACTCGTCCCAGAGTTGAACACGACCGCATGGTCAACGCCGAGATAAGATTCCAGTTTCTGTTCGAATTCATTAATATATGGCCCATTTGCCCAAAAACTTCCCCGAGTGACTGAGTCCACGACAGATTTGACATCATCACCATCCCATCCAATCTCGAAGAGTGGAACATCGTCCATTGATTCGACAGATGGTCTACTCTGACGAAGGTCTTTCGGTACCGCACCTGCTCTCCTCTTTCCCGAGGTGTACAACTTGCTGGAGGATCTCCGAATCACCAGAAAACACGATCCCAAGATCCGTAGATTCTGACCACCCGAAAAAAACCCTCTCTCGCTGTAAAGCGTCGGATTTCGGCGAGTAAGCGATCTTCCTTGAGGAAAGAAAGCCTCTTAGCAATTGGTCTTCGTGAGTAAAACCATGAGTGAGCTCGAAGGCCGCCGAATCCTCATATCAGGGGGCTGTGGCTCTATCGGTTCTGAACTCGTAACGAAAGTCCTCAAGCAGGATCCAGAAGTTGTGCGGATTTTGGACGCCGACGAAGGTGCGTTGTTCAATTTGAAACAGCAGTTGGCGGATACCGACCGCGTCAGATTTCTTCTCGGGAATGTTCGTGATCGAGAACGACTCGAGATGGCGCTCGAAGGGATCGACGTCGTTTTTCACGCTGCGGCTCTGAAACACGTCGAAATTAACGAGTATAACCCTTTTGAGACCGTCCAAACGAACGTTCAAGCGACACAGAACCTCATTCGGATGGCGCTGGAGGAAGAGGTCGACTCTTTCGTGACCATCAGTACTGACAAAGCTTCGAATCCAGTTAGTGTGATGGGCGCTACTAAATTGCTTTCCGAGCGGCTTGTTATCGCCGCGAACGCATACAAAGGATCGCGTAGTACGCGATTCGGATGTGTTCGATTTGGGAACGTCCTCGGCTCGAATGGATCCGTAATCCCGATCTTTAAGGATCAAATTCGTCAAGGTGGACCAGTTACCGTCACTGATCCAGATATGACACGTTTCGTCATGCCGTTGTCCGAAGCCGCCGAACTTGTCCTCGCTGCCCACGAACGCATGACGAGCGGCGAAGTGTTCGTCCTGAAGATGCCGTCTCTACGAGTAGGGGACCTCGCCAAGGCGATGATCGACCGTTTCGCTCCGAGTTTCGGCTACGAACTCGAGGAGATATCCATCGACGTTATTGGTGCCAGGCCTGCGGAGCGTGTTCACGAGAAGTTGATCGCGAAGGAAGAGAGTCGCCAATCACGAGAACTCGACGATATGTTCGTGATTCTCCCACAGATCGACGTCCCAGGCTACGAGGCACAGAATTACGAGGAGGCAGACCCCGTCGAGAGCGAATACACGTCGGCGGATCAGGAACTGCTCACCGAGTCGGAAATTCTGGATTTGCTGGACCGGGCTGATATCACTGCCCAGCCATAGTCAACATGCAGGTTCTCATCGCTGGGCTCGGTTCCATCGGTCTACGGCAGGCCGGCTTGTTATCCGAACGAGACGACGTGGAATTGCTATCCTATCGCACGGGGAACGGCCCGCCAGTGCCGGCGGACCTCGATATTAGGACCTACCGCGAGCTGAACGATGCGCTCGCCACCGATCCAGACGTTGCCTTCGTTACTAATCCCACGAACAAACACGTGGATGTTGCACAGAAATGTGCAAAACAGGGCTGTGATCTATTCGTGGAAAAACCCCTCTCACATGACTTCACCGGTACTTCGGAACTAGGAAAGATAGCCGAAGAACAGGACCTCGTTACGATGGTGGGGTGTCAGTTCAGATTCGACCCCGTTATCAAGCGTGTGCGTAATATTGTCTCCACCGAGGAGTTCGGACCCATTCAATCGTTCCGGGCGTACTCGGGATCCTATCTGCCAGATTGGAGACCAGACAGGGATTACAAATCCACCTATAGCGCTCACTCGGACCGGGGTGGTGGTGTCGTTCTCGACTTGATTCACGAGATTGACTATCTCTACTGGTTCTTCGGTTTGCCCGAACGAGTCTCAGCTTCTCTGTCCTCGGTACCCGGTCTCGACATCGACTCAGAGTCGGTGGCTGAAATACTCATGACTGTCGAGGAGAACGTCCCCGGATCCGTACACCTCGATTATTGCCGTCCCGTCCCGAGACGATCCTTAGAACTTAATTGCGAAGACGCAGTCATAACCGGTGACGTACGCAAATCATCGATCAAGATTGAGACGCAAGAGGGGACGGAAAGCGAAGAGTTCGACGTCGAACGAGACGATCGATTTCGAGCGCAAACGGACTACTTCCTCGAGAAGGTCCGCGAAAGAGAAGAGTGTCAGAACGACATTCGGACAGCGAAGGAGGTATTAGGGATTGCGTTGGAGATCAAATCAGAGACGCCATATGAGTGACGTAATCTGTACCGTATGCGCCAGAGGTGGGTCGAAGGGGATCCCCAGAAAGAACGTACGTGAAGTGGGCGGTAAGCCCCTGATCGGACACGCGATCACGGACGCTATAGAGTGGGGAAGAGCTGACGATATTGTCGTCTCGACCGACGACTCAGAGATCGCCGAGGTGGCGAAGGAGTTCGGCGCATCAGTGCCGTTTGAGCGCCCCACGGCACTAGCGACCGACGAGGCTCCGAAATTCCCTGTGATAAAGCACGCCGTCGAACAGAAGGAACGTAATCGGTCTGAGAGATACGACTACGTCGTAGATATCGACGCGACCGCACCACTTCGCCAACCCCAGGATATCGAGGATTGTTACAGGGCAGTCACTGAAGACGAGCAAGCCACGAATGCTTACACCGTACACGAGGCCGATAAGAATCCTTACTTCAACATGGTCGAATTGGACGACGAAGGCTTTGCAGCCCTGTCGAAACGGCCCGAAGAATCGATATGTCGCCGTCAGGATGCACCGACAGTCTACGCAATGAACGCCGCCGTATACGTGTATGAACGGGACTTTCTAGACACCTCGAATTCGTGTCAGGGTGAATTCACACGTGTGTCAGTGATGCCGCCCGAACGATCAGTCGACGTGGACGACGAGATGGACCTGCGATTCGTCGAGTTCCTACTCGAGCACGAGGAGATCAAATGACAGCTTCTGTTCAATTCGATCTAACCGATGACACCGTGATCGTGACCGGCGGTGCGGGATTGGTCGGGCGAGCCGTGTGTACGGCTCTCGACCAACGAGGGGCAAACGTTGTCATCGGTGACGTGGATGAAGAGGCAGGCAGATCGCTTGCATCGTCCCTCGAAGAAGCAATGTATGTCAGACTCGACGTTACCGACCCCGACTCTATTGTCTCCGCGTGTGACGGGGCGGAGGCGACTTACGGCCACATCGACGGTCTCGTGAATACAGCGTACCCGAAAACGGAAGACTACGGGGACTATTTCGAAGACGTGCGGTTGGGAACCTGGAACAGACACGTCAGCGACCACCTCGGTGGCTACTTCGCCACCTGTAAGGAAGTCGCTGCGAGGATGGTTGCAGATGGGACTGCTGGATCGATCGTAAATTACGGGTCGATCTACGGCGTACAGGCACCAGACTTCTCGATCTACGACGGAACCGAAATGACGAGCCCTGTAGAATACTCGGCGATCAAAGGTGGTATTCTGAATTTCACTCGGTACCTGGCGTCGTATCTCGGACCTGACGGGATTTGTGTCAATGCTGTCAGTCCAGGAGGAATCTATAACGGACAGGACGAGACATTTGTCGATAACTATGAGGAAGAGGTTCCACTCGGCCGAATGGCGGATCCATTAGACGTAATGGGACCGACCATCTTTCTGTTGAGCGATGCGAGTGCATACGTCACGGGACATAATCTCGTCGTTGACGGCGGTTGGACGATCCAGTGACGTAGTGTCGACAAAAGACCAGTATTTTCGATCGAATATATTTTCCGAAAGAGTCTACCAATAGTCTTCCACTTCCGCTTAGATATTGTAGAAGAAATCTAATATAGCAAATAATGCTGGATATAAATAGATGTATGTTCGGTAATTCAGAGTCTGAATTCAAAAGAATTATTTACCCCCTCATCGATGGAGTTTCCAGTTGCAATGAAACGATGCACGAACTGCCTGATGCCAACGACGAAACCCGGTGTTGAGCTCGATGATCAGGGCCACTGCCAAGGGTGCGCCCATCTGGAAATGCGTGCAGAAAACGACTACAACAAGAGGCTTGAAAAACTGAAGGAGATCTGCGATCGCCATCGGAGTTCCGATGGATCCTACGACTGTATCATCCCCGTTAGTGGCGGGAAAGACAGCCACTACCAGACGCATTTCCTCAAGGAAAAGCTCGATATGAACCCCTTGTTGGTCGCTGTCGGCGACCCGTTCACGAAGACTGAGACCGGGGAACAAAATCTATATAATAATACTGAAGCTTTCGATTGTGATCTTATCACCATCGAGGTGAGTCCGACCACGGTCAAGAAGATGGTCCGGACCGCCTTCGAGGAGTTCGGGAGCCCGACGTGGCCCGTCGACCGCGCTATCTACTGTGCCCCCATTCAGTTGGGCGTCAAGATGGACATCCCGCTCATCGTCTATGGCGAAAACACAAGTTGGGAGTACGGTGGCGTTCAGTACGACCACGACGAAGACGAGCCGTACTCGGCCATCGACCAAGTCGAGAACGATGTCGCGAAAGACGTCGACTTCGATATGTGGCTCGACAACGGCGTCTCGGAGTCTGACCTCAACCTGATGCAACATCCCGACGAGAACGAGCTTCGGGCCGCGGAACTCGAACCGATCTACCTGAGCTATTTCCGTCCGTGGGACGGGTACCAAAATTACAGAATCGCGAAGAACTACGGCTTCCGCACCCTCCAGCACGAGTGGGACAGAGAAGGGTTCATCGAGGATTACGACCAGATCGACTCGAAAGGGTACCTGATCAACGTTTGGATGAAGTACCCGAAGATGGGGTATATGCGGACGACAGACGTCGTGGGCTATTACCGCCGGAGCGAGGAGTTCGACATTTCACTCCAGGAAGGAGCCGAACTCATTCGGGAACATGATCACAAACTGGATGAGGAGATCCTCGACGACTTCCTCGAGTTCACGGGATATTCAGACCGGGAGTTCTGGGAGATTGTCGAAAGTCACCGGAACGAAGATATCTTCGACGAATCGTTCCTCGAGTCGGGGACCATCCCACGGCCGACGAACGACTTCGAGAACGTCGACTTAGTTTCCTGAATCGGTCACCCGTTCTGGTGCCCACTCCCGTCCCCCGATCCGTGAACTTCAATACCACGGGAGAGCATCGTCTTACAATGAGTGAGCGTTCGAAGCGAACCGTTGCTGTGTTGACCGGGACGCGTGCGGAATACGGTCTTCTCGAATCGTCCATGCAGCGGATCGCGGACCACGACGACCTCGCGCTCCAGATCATCGCGACAGGAATGCATCTCTCGCCGAAACACGGAATGACAGTCGATCAGATCCGCGAGGACGGATTCACGGTCGACCACGAGGTACTCATGCAGGTCGAGGGCGATTCCGGGGCGGCGATGGCGAAGTCACTCGGAGTCGGGACGATGGGTCTGACTGATGCGTTTCAGAGTATCGATCCGGATTTCGTGTTGTTGCTGGGCGATCGGGACGAGGCGTTGGCCGGGACACTCGCAGCAGTACACATGAACATCCCCGTCGCACACATCCACGGTGGAGATTCGATGCACGGGGCGACGATAGACGACAGTATTCGACACGCGATCACGAAGTTCGCGCATCTCCATTTCCCGGCTTCCGAATTGAGTGGCGAGCGAATCCGAAAGATGGGTGAAGAGGAGTGGCGAATCAAAGTTTCCGGAGCCCCCGGCCTCGACGATATCCTGGCTGGCGAGTACGAGAGTCCCGACGCAGTGCTCAAAAAGTACGATATCGAACCGGATCAGCCACTGCTGCTCGCCGCTCAGCATCCGGTGACGACACAACCGGAGTGGGCCGGCGAACAGATGGCAGCGACGCTCGACGCGATCGAGTCTTTGGACGTACAGACAGTACTGATCTACCCGAACTCGGATGCCGGAAGCGATCAGATGATCCAGGAGATCGAATCGCGGTCTGAAGTAGAGGGAATTCAGACGTTCCGAAGCCTCCCGCGCCGTGAATATCTGGGAGTAATGGCCGCTGCCGACGTGTTGGTCGGAAACTCTTCGAGTGGAATCATCGAAGCCCCCTCGTTCGACCTTCCGGTAGTCGACGTGGGGCCCCGACAGGACGGCCGTGAGCGAGCAGCAAACACGCTCTCAGTCCCGCACGAGCGCGACGAAATCCGGGCGGCGATCTCGAAGTGTCTTACTGACGAGGCGATTCGAGAGCGCATCGCTTCGTCATCTAACCCGTACGATTACGGTGGGGCCGGAAAACGAGTCTGTGAGGTGCTGGCCGAAGTTGATATAGACGAGCGGTTGCAAAGAAAGCGGCTTGATATGTGAATCGATCTACCCTACGAGTGTGCCACAGGGTCTGAGTTTGTCCAGCGAAAAGGGAACGGGTGGTTTAGAAATGGAAGTATATCCGATTTGGAAAGGGCACACATTATATATGGCATCAAATGTTCCGAAGAATATAACGAACAGGGGATAGAACAGCCGACCATGAATAGGTCAGACCCGACAATCGTATTTGCTGGTGATCGCAAAATCGCGGTGAGAGTATTACGGTATCTTTCTCAGAGGGACGTCAAGATATCGAGTCTTATAATTCCAAATGAGGAAGAAGCATCCCATCACGAAGAGCTGTTATCTATCGTGAGTTACGTGGATGGTAGTCGAGTTCTAAGAGGCAGTGAGTTCAAAGAACAGTACGGAAAACAACTACTAGAGGAGATTGAACCCGATTACATTCTGTCCGTACATTATCAATACATCTACCCAGAAGAGATATTAAATATACCGTCGGAGGGAGTGGTAAATCTGCACCCTGCATATTTGCCGTATAATCGAGGATGGCATACGCCTAGTTGGGCGATATGGGACGAAACACCGTACGGTGCAACACTCCATTTTATGGAGAAAGAGCTTGATGCCGGCGATATTATTTCGCGGAAGCAAATCCAGATTCGACCAGAGGATACCGCAAATTCGCTGTACAAACGGGCCCTGGACGCCGAGTTTGAACTATTCAAACAGACCTGGCCGAAGTTAGCTCAGTTCAATTACGATTCGTATCCCCAATCTGAGGAAGATGCAACGGGCCATACCAAGGGCGATTTGAAAGATATTCAAGAGATAAATCTAGGCGAGTGTTCAACAAACAACCAGATTATAAACAAGTTACGTGCATTGACAACCAATAAAATCGATGAAGCAGCGTACTTCGAGATAGATGGTGATACGTATCGGGTGCAGGTAGAGATAGTACCAGAGTCAAAGGAATAGTCTACGCAGACTGTAATCAGATTTTTATTTTCGTCCGAATTCGACCGATCCGATCACAGCCAGCGTTCAAATAGACTTTATATCATTTTCAGTGATGGGGTCGTCTTCAGATAATTCGTTAACCGAATCTTTTCCGAGTGCCAAATTATATTTCCGCGGTGACAGTCCCTCTGCTGGCCGAACGATCTTGAGATCGGCTTCCGAAAGTGTCGTTCCCGGTTCAATATCCCTCGCTGCATGGAGGCTCTTTCGCGAGACAGTCCGGGTTTCCATTTCAGCGTCGACCGGCCGTTTCTCACGGTCTCCGAGGACTTTTGTTGCGGTTTCGACCAACTCCACGCAGCGCTCCAACTCAGCTGGCTCGAGCGATGACCCGTGATCGGGTCCGGGAAGTAATGAATCCAGCGTAAAGTGCTTCTCTACCACACATGCCCCTGCAGCAACTGCCAGCGCCGGCGTTTCGGGCCGGGTCGTGTGATCGGAATACCCAACCGGGACCGGTAGTTCCTCAGCCATCGTTTGCATCGCTCGAAGGTTGACGTCCTCAACTGCTGCCGGGTAGGATGAGGTACAGTGGAGAAAGACCATCTCGGTGTCAGAGTTGGCAGCTTTGATCGCTTGGTAAGCGTCATTGACCTCTTTCATCGTCCCCATACCTGTACTGACGATCATGGGTAGGTCGAGACCCGAGATATGTCTGAGGAACGGATGATTGTCCAGTTCGCCCGAGCCCACTTTGATCGCAGGGACACCGAGGTCGGCGAGCATCGTGGCGCTTTCGGGGTCGAACGGTGTCGAGAGAAACGTAATGTCTTTTTCGCTACAGTAGTTCATCAACCGCTCGTGGTCAGCCCGATCCAACTCGTACCTTCGTAACATCTCGTACTGGCTGTCCTCGTCAGTCGTCTCCTCCTGATACTCGGCCGTTTGGGCGTCCTTGGTAACGAGTCGCTCGGCACTGAACGTCTGGAACTTGACGGCGTTAGCACCCGCTTCGGCCGCAACGTCGATTAACTGCTCGGCCATCCGGAGGTCGCCATTGTGATTGACACCGGCCTCGGCGATGAAATAGACGTGCCCCTCCCGAACAGGTGTGTCGTCGATTTTCATACAGTAGTCTTATCGGGTACGGACATTAGACCTGTGATCGCAGTGCTGCTGGAGCAGAACGGTCTGGAGTACTCTATTGAATAGCGGTGGCTTCGTGGCCGATCGCGATTTGAGTCACCTCGTGATCCTCTGACGGGAGAAGTCGCAGAATCGGGGCAGCTTGACTCCCGTTCAGAGAACGCTATTTACCACGGCAATTTAGGGGGGTTTCGAAGCGACACCGGACAGAACAACGTTGACTCGTCGATTAAATCGCCCTCCGCTACCCCTGCGTTGCGTACAGATCAGCGTATTCCCCGGCCGCGTTCAGGAGTTCCTCGTGGGTACCGACCTCCGTAATCTGGCCGTCGTCCATCGTGTAGATCCGGTCGGCGTTCCGAACAGTCGAGAGACGGTGGGCGATCACGACCATGGCGTGATCGCGCTCCATCGCCTCAATCGCCTCGTGGACCTCCTGTTCGATGTTCGTGTCGAGGTCACTTGTCGCTTCGTCGAGCAACAACAGATCCGCATTGCTGAGCAACGCCCGTGCCAGCGCCACGCGCTGTTTCTGTCCCCCAGAGAGGCGGACGCCGTCGTCCCCGAGTTGGGTATCGTACCCGTTCGGGATATCATCGAGGAATTCGGTGACTGCCGCGATCTCACAGGCGCGTTCGATTTCTGCGTCCGTCGCGTCCCGATTGGCTATCGTTACGTTGTACCGGAGTGTATCGTTGAACACGTACGGAGACTGTCGAACGACTGAAAGGTGATCTCGCCACTCGGACACCGGAAACTCGTCGATCGGTACATTGTTTGCCCGGATCTCCCCCATGTCGGGTTCGTACAGTCGAGCCAGTAACGAAACGATCGTGGACTTTCCAGCACCAGAGGCACCGACGAACGCGATGAACTCACCCCGTTCGACCGAGAACTGAATATCGTTCAGGACTTGCTCGCTGGTTTTGTACGCGAACGAGACGTTCTCGACGGACACCCCCTCGACTGGTTCCGGAACCGGACGCTCGCCGCCCCTCGGCTCCTGTTTCTCCTGTAGTTCGTCGATGAACTGGTGGGTCCGCAAGAGGTGGGGCAGTTTTCCGTCGGTCCGGTACGCGAGGTTGTTGATATTACTAACGCGAGGTGCCAGCCGGAACATCGCGAAGAGGAACACACCAAGTGTTTCCAGAGACAGATTCGATATCCGGAGTGCCGCGTAGATCAGCACGAACACCGTGACGGCCGACAGGAACTGGTAGAGGTTGTCCATCGCAGCCTCGTTGCGGTTGAGTTTCACGGATTCCGTCACGTACTGGTCTGCGGCCGAACGAAAACCAGTGAACAGTTCTGGCTCCTGGTTAAACAGTTTCACGTCGCGAATCCCCTGTGTCCCCGCTTGCACTGCCGTCTGCACGCGTTCGTTGGCCTCTGCGACGTGGTCCCCGACCGAATAGCCGGAGTTGAAAGTAAAGCGCACCACATAAACGAACCCAGCGAGAACGATCCCCGTCCCGATCGCCAACCAGGGGGCGAGGTAGACGGCAATTGCCAAGTAGACGAAACTCACCAACGTCAACTGTACCAGATCCACCATGTAGTTGATAACCGCTCCCGCCTGTCGGGACTCCGTGACGATGGTGTTGAGGACTTCGTCTGACCCCATCTCGTCGAAGTACGCGATTTTCGCGGTGAGCGCGTTCTCGAATGCCTGTGTCTGTAGATGTCGAACGTAGCCGTTTTGGAGCAATTTTTTCAACCAGTCGACGACGAAGCTCGATACGTATCGCAGAGCCATGATGGATCCGACGCCGAGGATGATGAACTCCAGCGTGTGGGGGATTCCAAGAAAATCGTACACCGAGAAGAAGACCTCGACGAGTCGGCTCGGCTCACTGTCGGACCTTGCCTGCGAGATAATCGGCAAGAGGAAACTCAGGCCGATCCCTTCGAGAATTGCGACGAAGACACTCAAAATAGTAATTCCGACTGTCAGTAGTGGCCGAAAACGTGCCACCTGCCGAAGTCCGGCAAGTTTCTGGCGATAGGAGATCTCTTCAGACATACCAAAGGGGTTGTATCGACTCGTTACGAAGCCCGGTACAAAACTGCCTCGATTGTGGACTTACATTGTACCCTTTGATGCTCTATTAAAAATACGGGACGAGAACGAGATCATATTGTTTTTGCGAGCTTCTTGAAGTTATTGAGAGCGAGCAGGAGAACAATTTCAGGGAACGATCGGTACCAGCACCTCGAACGGAGGACTCTGTCCTGTGTTCGCTTGACGATCATGTAGGATGTCTCGGACATCCATCGCTGTATGTAGCCCTTACCCCGGATGGGCGCGTTATTCGTGGTAGCCTCCAGTTTTGAGCAGCAATAGTGAATGTGTTACTCGATATCCAGTGATGTTATCGATCAACAAAATTCTGAGACCCGTAGAGACCGAAGACGAGGAGGACGACGATGTTGGGATGGAACGCGTCGACATTGCCCTCCCACATACGAATCGAATGTCATCCACTGTCGAGTACGCCTCATCGATTCACGGGCTTCGCTGCAAAGAATGTGATAGCCAGTACGACCCCGGCATTGAGGGGTTGAAACGGGCCATTGAGTACTGTGGTTCGCTCGAAGAGACGGCCAGGGATAACATTCCGGTTTGTGAACTTGATCTCAAACTCTCGAACTAGGAGCGGGCTGTCTCTGGATATTCAAATGGATATCTCATGTTTCTGCAAGCCGTGTATGACGCCCAGCAACTCTGGTATGATCCACTGGAGACGACTTACTTCACGATTCGGTGATCCGACTCCAGGAATTCGTCGATGTCGAGAGTGACATGATCCACAATCTCGCTGACGACGGACTGCTCACTCACGTCACCGACCGACCACACAAACTGTATCCGGTGACACGCGCCGGTCGTTCAGAGATCGGCGAGCAATATCGCAAAGGCATCATCTATGGACATGGCGTAGGCGACCTAGAAGGACCAGTGAGCATATCCTCGCCATTAAGATGGGCAGGCAGTATCTCATTCGGTACTACCTCGAAAACGCGGACTCGCCAGTGGTCGTGGTGATTCCCTACTACGAACTCACCGAAAACGAAACGGCCATCTCTGCAGCGAATGTGATGGATGGTGATCCTGCGAACTATAGGAAGATGTATCGGCGTACAATCGCAATCGGATCGACGTTGTCGGCCTCAACGAGGATGGGTCGGCCCGGGTGACAGTTGAAGCAAAGCGAATTAATCACGACCTGCGGAGCGGTGCCAGAGGACTTCGATGGACGGGTGTGGTGATCCTGAGGAGGCACTCTGGATCACGATGTCCCACTCGGAAGACCACGACATTCTGGGAGCGCTCAACGACCCACTCGAAGGGGAATCAAGCGTCGAGAAAACCTATGCGCAGAGTGCCGTAAGCGAGTTCCGTATATATGAACCCAGCTGTACCGGATTCTACACGGTCAAGCAGATGCTGGATCTGGTAGATGATGCGGAGTGATCAATCGGACGTAGTCACAACGTTTCAATCAGCGAGTCTCTCGGGCACTACATTTCGAGATACTCGCGCGTGAGCGCAGCGACTTCGGAACGGAACTCGCTCATGTCGATTAGATCACTCCCGTGAAAGAGTCGCTTGTGTTCTTCGCGGACGATGTCTTCGAGGACGCGGTCGTACAGACGATCGAACGTGGGTGGCTGCTCGCAATCGTCGAGTTTGGCCGCGAGTTTCTCGAAGCGACGCTCGGTCGCATACTTCCGTGCCAGTGTCCCGGCACCGGCCTCGGTTGGAACCGTCTCGTCGACTCCCTGGAAGTCTGGGTGGAGTAACTTTGCACGCTGGCCGCGTTTGTTCCTGAGGACGATCCCCTCAGCTGGCCCCTCGTAGAACGCTGATTCGGGGATCTCGAAAGAGTCGGGATTGAAGTACTTCGCGGGACGCTCACGCTCGATCACCGGAACGGTCTGGAGGCCGAGTCGGTCGAAGATCTGCTCGACTCGATCAGGTGGGAGAAACCGGTCCGCCTCGCCAGACCAGACGTCGAAGCCCAGGAACGACGGGGTCCGTTCCCAATCGTAGGCAATCGTGTGGTGGTGCATCGCCTCGCCGAAGAAGACGATCGATTCGACATCGTCGACGGCATTCCGAAGTGCCTCCCGATCCAGGTTCGTCTGGACGTGACGGACGGCATGTTGGTATGGGTCGGGCACGTCGTTGTGATCGTCGTAGACTCGGCTGCGATCGCCAAAGCGAAGCAGGCCCGACGACTGGAGCTGGAACCGGAAGTTCGCCCCGTCGACTTTTTCGAGCAGCCAGAGGTGGCCCTCTCGGCGGAGGTCAGCAGGTGCATTTGCGACGCGAGGAATCGACGGGAACTGTTTCATCGACAGTGTCTATCAGTGATGTTGGAGGCCAGAGCTATGACTCTAGGGTGGCCGGACTATTGCCCGCACCACACACGTTTTCTCATCCGTGACAGCCATCGAAGGCGTGCTCATAACGGCGAAGTTCCCAACCTTGGAAGATCGCCCCGGAAGTGGTGCTGTAGCGAGAAGAAGAGGGCGACTAGGTGGGAGAAATTCCGGGGTTTCGTGCGAGACGTGGATAGTCAGGGATCGACGACGTGGGGGTCTCTGGCGTTCGCGAGGGGCAGAATTCGGTCCTTCGGGAAGGGGCGACAATAGACAAGTACCTGATATCGGTTGTCCCAGAAGGTGTCCAAGTTTAGTAGCGTCTAGTGGTTTTGCCTAACCTTGGGAGTAGTATGGGATTTGGGAGGTAGCGATCAGACCGAAACAGTCACTCGCTCAGATGTCCGAATTCGACCGTCTTATCGATCCCCAGTGCGCCACGCGCAACGATCCTTCGCAGAGACGGGTTTCTAGGAACGAATTTGATTCATCTTTCTCATACTACCGGGCAGAATCTCCAAGGTTGGGGTTGGGCCGTTTTGACGGTCTGGTTTATAAACGACGACCGGTGAGAGAGGCGAACGATCGCGTGACAGTTCAGTTCGAGTCTTCGAACGCCGCACGGACGACGGATTCAACGTCGCGCTCAGTCGTCCAGCCCAGTTCAGCCTGCGCTCGACTCGTGTCGACTTCGAACGATTCGACGAGCGTCTCGTCGTCCCCGCGCGGGTTCTCGACGAGGGCGACGCTCGGATCGAGACCCGCCAGCTCGACGGCGATATCACGAACCAGCTCCGCCACCGAACGGACGCTCGGGTCCTCGTCACTGGCGAGTTCGTACTTCTCCACACCAGCCTCCCCGTCACGCAACTGCTCCAGCAATCGCTCGGCACTCAGCACGTACGCCTGCGCCACGTCTTTCACGTGGATGTAGTTCCGCGCCTGCGTCCCGGGCTCGTACACCGTCAGCGTCTCGCCGGCGAGCGCCTTGTTCACGAAGAAGTTGATCACGGTTCCCTTCGACACCGTTTGGCCGTCGATCTCGTGTTCTCCATAGAGGTTCGATATCATGAACTGGTGGGCGGGGAACGCGCCCTCGGCAAAGTCTTCGATTGCCCGCTCGCTCAACAGTTTCGTCCGACCGTACCAGTTCAGCGGATCGCGGGGATGGTCGACAGTGATCGGGAACTCCTGTGGATCGCCGATGACGGCCATCGAGAAGGGAAAGGCGAGTGCGGCACCGGTCTTGCGGCAGAACCAGGCGACGTTGTTCGTTCCCTGGACGTTGACCTCGTAGGCGAGGTCTCGCTGCTGCCCGCAGTCGTCGACGCCGGAGATGGCGGCGAGATGCAGGACCACGTCGGCGCCCGATAGCGTGGACTCCAGTCGGTCCCGATTCCGTATGTCGACGTGTTCGACGGCCACGTCGCCGATCGAGCGAACCTCGCCGAGGTAGAAGTTGTCGAGGGCGGTGATCTCCCACTCCGGATGTGCTTCCTGCAGGTCGTGTACGACGCGACTGCCGATGTAGCCCGCGGCACCGGTGACGGCGACGTGGGGAGTGTCGATCTCTCTAGTCATGATTCTGATCCTGTGTCGTGAATCGCTCCGCGAGATCGCGGACGCCCTCCCTGAGCGTTCGCGACGGTTCGAAGCCCGTCGCCGAGAGACGGTCGAAGTTGACGTGGTACGACGGGCCGGGGTGTTCGTCTTCGAGGTACGTCACGTCGACGGGCGCGACCTCGTCGGCGACGATCTCGGCGATCTCCGAGATCTGGTAGTTCTGTGCGTTGCTCCCGACGTTGTAGACCGGTTCCGACCAGTCCTCGGGATGCAACGCCGCGTCGGCGTACGCTCGGGCGGCGTCCCGGACGTGAATAAAGGGTCGCCAGTTCGAGCCGTCGCCGTACACCGTCAGCGGCCGGCCGGTCAGCGCCCGGAAGACGAAGTGGTTGACGACGAGGTTGAACCGGATCGCGGGCGAGTAGCCGTAGTTCGTGGCCATCCGCAGCGCGGTCCCGGTCATGTCGAACTCCTCGCAGGACTCTCGAAGGAGCGTCTCCGAGCGGAGTTTCGAGTCGGCATAGGGGTTGATCGGGTCCGGATCGACGGTCTCGTCGATGTCCGTGCTGGTCGCCCGGCCGTAGACGTTACACGAGGAGGCGAAGACGACGTGGTCGATCCCGAGTTTGCCAGCCGCCGTCAGGACGTTCTCGGTGCCGTCGTAGTTGATCGCGAAGGTCTCCTCGCGCCGGTCGTGGGTGCTGGCCGCGCCGGTGATGGCGGCCAAGTGGATCACGCAGTCGACGCCGCGCATCGCGCTCTCGACGTCACCGTACTCGCGAACGTCGCCCTGCCGGAAGTCGAGTCGGTCGTCGACCGAGCCCACGAGCGCTCGGGGCGACCCCGAGGAGAGGCTGTCGAGGACGGCGACGCTGTCGACGTCGTCCGCGTCGCGCAACGTCGGCACCAGCGCGCTCCCGATGTAGCCACAGCCGCCCGTGACGAGGACGTTCATCTCAGTCCTCGTCGAGCACGCCCGGCAGGAACCGGTCCTCGTGGGCGGCGATCGTCTCGTCGTAGCGGGTCAGCGTCTCGAAGATGTCCCGAACCCCGGCCTCGAAGGACTGATCCTGTCCGCCGATCAGGTCGTCGTACCGGTCGTTGTCGATCTCCATCTTGTGGGTCTCGTCCTCGTCGCGCGGGTTCTCGAAGTGCTCGACGGCCACGTCGAGGTCGAACTCCCGGCCCACTTCGGCGATCGTCTCGGCGATCTCGACGATGCTGATGGCGCGAGTGACCTGATTGTACACCGTGAGATCGCCGGGCCGGTCGTCGGGATCGGTCAGTGCGACCTGTGCCAGCCCCTCGACGGCGTCTTCGAGGCTGATGAACGGCTTGCGCTGTTCGCCCTTGCCGTAGACGGTCACGGGGTAGCCGGCGACGGCCTGCGCGGCGAAGCGGTGGCCGACCGTCCCGAAGTAGTAGTCGAAGTCGAAGCGGGTCTTGAGGCGGTCGTCCGCGCGGGTCTCCTCTACTTCCGTACCGTAGACGATGGCCGTGCGCACGTCAGAGATCGGGATGTCGAACTGCTTGTGGGCCAGTCGCATGTTGGCCGCGTCGTGGCTCTTGGTGAGGTGGTACCAGCTGCCGGCCATCGCCGGGAAGGGCACGTCGTCGCGCTCGCCGTCGTTCTCCATCGTCGCGCCGCCCTCGGGGATCGGGAACTCGGGCGCGCCGTAGACGCCGGTCGTCGTCGTCTCGACGAAGTGGGTGTCGGTGAGGTCGTGCTCTTCGAGGCCCCACAGGAGGTTGCGCGTCGACTGGAGGTTGTTGTGCTGGGTGTAGTTGGCCCGCTCGCCGTTGATCTGGGAGTACGGCGCGGAGGGCTGGGCCGCGGTGTGGACGATCACGTCCGGCTCGTGGACCGCGAGCAGTTCCTCGACGAAGGACTTCTCGACGAGGTCGCCCTCGACGAACGAGAGGTTCGCCAGTCCGTGGACTTCGCGGGCCGCGTCGAGGCGCTCCTCAATGCTTGCGACCGGCGTCGCGCTGGTCGCGCCGACCTCTTCGACCCACTCGCGGCGGGCGAAGTTGTCCACGAGAATCACTCTGTCGTCGGTCCTGCTCGCGATGCGGAGGGCGGCTGGCCACCCGACGTAGCCGTCACCGCCAGTGAGGAGGATCGTCATAGTTACTCAGATAGTGAGTAACTTCGAACCGATAAATACTTTCTGGAATCAGCGGCGTCGATCGGTGGTCCTGCTGGAACGAAAGGCAGTGCAAGCGCGGCGCTCACGGGAGATCGAATCGCTCGAACTACTCGCCGACGAGGTCGATACAGGGCTGGGGTGTGTGTTCGAGACACGTCGCAAACGTTTCCTCGGGCGGGTGTTCGTCGCGAACGTTCACGTCGACATACTCGCCGTCCGGTGTCACGGTCCCACCGTTTCGCAACCGTTAAAACGTGGCTCCACCTTCGTTCTGATGCTACGTCACGGGCCGGTGGGGTAGCTTGGTATCCTTCGGCCTTCGGGTGGCCGTAACCGCGATTCGAATTCGCGCCGGCCCATTTTCCTGCTGCGAACAACTTCGTGAGCAGCAGGTAATGGAACTGAGCGAATTCGAACCAGCAAGTCCCAACGCGCGAACGGAGTGAGCGACCGTCTTCCCGAGTTCGATATTCGCGCCGGCCCACTATCTTTCCCGCACTCGACGAACGCCGAGCGAGGGAAGTCGTACCGCTGCGGGGGTTCGAAGTAGATCAGTCGCGCGTAGCGAAGCGGGTGCCGCCAGTCGTGACAGCGAAAGAGATACCAATCGAGCGTATACAACGTATACACATGACCACGATCCGAGTATCCGACGAGGTGAAGGAACGACTGCGCGACCTGAAACGGGACGACGAGAGTTTCAACGACCTGCTCGCCCGCCTGAGTCGCACCGAGAAGGACGTGGCGGCGATCGCCGAATCGCTCCCACCGCTCGACGACGAAGCTATCGAGGAGATGGACAACGCCAGAGATCGGTTGAACGACTCGCTGGAGAACCGCCGGTAGATGATCGTTCTCGACAGGGACGTTCTGGTGAAGTTGCGCAACGACGAAGAGTCGGTGGTGCGACATCTCCAGCAGTACAGTACTCGCGAGTGGACGATTCCCGCTCACGTCGCGTGGGAATCGTTCCAGTTTCACAGTACACGGGCCGATATGCTGCAAGAACAACACCATCTGCGATCGAGCTTCGACAGGATTCTCCCATTCACCGCCGAGACAGCACTCGAGGCCGCCTATATCGATCAGAAACTACAGTCACAGGGTGTAACTCTCGACGCGGTCGACCTGCTCAACCTGGCGACAGCCCACGAAGCCGGTGGCACGTTCGTTACCCACAACAAGACCGACTTCGACAGAGAACCGATCAAGCAACTGGCCGACGTAGACGTTGTCCACACGGACTGATACGGAGTGTCGTAGCGACGTACCAGCGACTGTTTACCCGGTGACGACGATCCCCGGTCTGTACGTCCAACAATCCGTAGAACTATCTCGCGTTTCGAATCAGAACTCGACCGTGTCGTCGACGGTGATCGTCCCGGAGTCGACGATGTTCGCGTTGAGCCCGCCGCGGTGGATCAACGCTTCTTCGACCCCCTCGGTCTCGGCCAGCGATTGCATGTAACTACAGGGCTCGCAGAGTCGAACGCCGACCAGCGTCGCCGTCCCGATCTTGAACTCACGGTCGACGAGGTGGTTTAGCGGGACGCCGCGAGTGAGGACGTTGCGGCGAGTTCGCTGTGGATCGACCGTCGTTCCCTCGTCGCGCTCCGCGGCGTCGAGCGCCTCCCGTTCGATGAGCGTCACATCAGTCCCCTCGGGCAGTTCCTCGCGTCGATCGTACAGGCCCTGCCCGCGGAAGTACCGATCGCCACGCAGGCCACGCCCAGCCACTGCTTCGACCGACTCGACGGGTTCCATCGGCTCGCCGGAGTCCGGTGCGATATAGATCGCTTCCACGACGCCGTCAGCGTCTATACTCCACGGTCGCCCGGTCGCGACAAAACGGTTGTGAGCGTGTGCGACATCGACTCGTAGTTGATCGTCTCAGTCGACGAGCGCCGTGAGGAGTCCGCCGGTGAAGTCGAACTCGTCGTCGGTGACCTCGTGGCCGACACCGTCGTAGCGTCGTTCGGTCACGTCGCCGTCGAGCGACCGGAACACGTCGGCGGTCGCACGAGCGCGTTCGGCGGTGATGTGGGGGTCGTCAGCACCCGACGCGAGCAAGACTGGTGTCTCGTCGAGTGATCCTGTGAAGTCGCCTGGGTCGATCGTCGGTCCCGCGAGCGTCCCGCTGAGGACGACGACGCCGCCGTAGCGATCGGGATTCCGAGCGGCGTACTCGGCGGCGAGGCAGGCACCCTGCGAGAAGCCAGCGAGGACGACGTGATTGCGGGCCACACCGAACCCGTCGACGACGTGTTCGACGACCGCGTCGACGGCAGCCAGCCCGGACGAGATGTGTGGCTCGTTGCGGTCGAGTGGTGCAGTCACGGCGTGAGGGAACCAGCGACTCCGCCGGGCTTCCGGCGCGACGAACGTGACGCCGTGGCGGGCGATCGGGTCGAGGAGGTTGACGATCCCCTGTGCGGTCGCGCCGCGGCCGTGGAGCGCGACGACGGCGGCCTCGGTTGCCCCGCGGGGTGCGCCAGCGGTGACGATCGGCTGGCCGCCGTGGGGGCCGGGCACGTCTGCGAGGGGGGTCGCTGGCCCGTTCATCCGTCGTCGCTGTCACGCCTGCCAGGGGTAGGCACGTCGATCGGCGGCAGCTGATCCTCGATCATCGGCCGATCTTCTTCGGCCCACGGCGGCAGAACGAGCCTCTCGCCCAACTCTTCGGTGCCCTCGTCGACAGTGAGGCCCGGCGTCTCGGTCGCCAGTTCGAGGAGGATCCCGCCGGCGCGGACGTAGATCGCCCGGTAGTAGTGGCGATCGTGGATACGAGAAACCAGCAGGTCGCGCTCGCGGAAGAGATCGTGCCACTCGCGGAGGTCGTCGCCGTCGGCGCGCAGGGCGACGTGGTGGATCGACCCGACGCCTTCGCGCCCGAAACCGGTGTCACGATCGAGCAGATCGACGACGGTGGCGCGGTCGCCGGCGGCCCGGTAGCGAACCCGGTCGTCGCGCTCGGCGACCTGTTCGAGCCCGAGCGTCTCGAGGACGCTGGCGGTCTGGTAGGGGTCGACCGGCAGCGTCGTGACGCCGTGGATACCCCGGATCGCGCGCTCGGCCGGCACTGGTCCCTCGTCCCACGGTTCGACGGGCGAGCCCATGGCGACCAGTTCGAGCCGCGTGCCCGCGGGGTCCTCGAATCGGACGACTGGGTCCCCGAAGCGCTCGCGGCGCTCCGTGACGACGCCGCGCTCGTCGAGTCGATCGATCCAGTAGTCGGCGGCTTCGGGCGGGACGGCGAAACTGGTGGCGGTGAGCTGTGGCCGCCCGCGCCGTCCCGGCGGTTCCTCTGGATAGGGGAAACAGGTGTATATCGTCCCGAGGTCGCCGTCACCGTTGCCGTAGTAGAAGTGGTAGCGCAGTACGTCCTCGTGGTTGACGGTGCGCTTGACCAGCCGCAGGCCCAGCGTGTCCGCGTAGAAGTCGAGATTTTCCTGCGGGTCGCCGACCATCGACGTGACGTGGTGGATCCCCGGCGTGTCGGTGAGCATCGACTGGACGCTCGTAGGGACTCGGCCGTCATAGCCTCGGGGGCGATCAGAGCACGTAGTGTTCAGATAAGCAACTACGTACTGAGACACTGAGGTATCGAAAGCCCTCGGCACGCTCGGGGGTTCTGTGACAGATATCCTCACTGTGTTCGGATAGTGCCGCCGCAGAACCCCCGAGCGAGCCTCGCCCTTTCATCCGCCAGGATTCGGCTGTTGAACCGTCTTGACCCTGGTGGATGAAAGGGCGAGTGCAGTTGCGGGAACCCGGACCCCGCAAGCACCCACTGGAGCGCAGCGCGGGTCCCGGGACTGCAACTGCACGAGGGCTTTCGGTGCCTCAGTGTCTCAGTACGTCGTTGCGTATCTCAATACGAGCATCACAGCGAAAGGGAGCGCTCATATGGCCGCCCCGACTGGCACGGGTATGCGCCAGTTCGTCATCGTCGGTCACGACGCTCCCACGACGCCTGACTTCTCGCTGGACGACCTCGCGGGCGCGGCGGGGCGACTCGACGTGCTCTGTCGGTGTGTCTCCGCGGCCTTCTTCCTGAGTCACGACATCCGCAAGGACGTGCGGGTCCACCTCGTCCTGGGCGAGGAGTACACGATCACGATCGACGGAAGCAGCGTCCGGCGGCTCAACCCCGACGAGCGTTCGACGGCGGCCCTGCTCAGAAAGGCGCTCGAAGAACGCGAGGAGGCGATCGGCCACGTTCCAGTCGAAACGTCGCCTGGTATCACGCTGACCCGCCGTGGGTTCGCGCCGACGCTCGACGACGTGTCCGCCGACGGGGCCGTCGTCCAGCTCCACGAGGAGGGCGACCCCGTGGTCGATAGTGAACCGCCAGCAGATCCCGTCTTCGTCCTCTCGGACCACCGCGACTTCACTGACGAGGAACGCGAGACGCTGGCCGACCACGCCGACCGGCGCGTCTCGCTCGGGCCGCACCCGCTGCACGCCAACCACGCGATCACCGTCGCGCACAACTACCTCGACACCGACGGCTTCCGGTCGTACTGAGCAGGGCTCCCGTGTGTCCGGGCCGTCGTGCGAAAACGTCTTGGTCACGTCACGACAGTGCCAGCACATGAACGAGCGCAGGCGTCGATTCTTGCAGGGTGTGGGAGCGACCGTCGCCGTCGCCAGTGCGGGCTGTGTCGGGCAGCTGCGGGCCCTTGGTGGGTCACCTTCGGAGCCGGCCAGCGAGACGGCCGCCGCCCAGTTTCGCGGTGACACCACCCGCAAGGGCGTCTACCCCGAGCGGACCGTGCCGTCGTCGGTGACCGTCGACTGGCGGATCGACGACCTCAACACCGGGAGCCACACCGCCGCCAAGTCCAGCCCCGTACAGGCTCCCGACGGCGACATCGTCGTCGCGGGCGACAGCGGCGAGGTCTGGAAGGTCTCGCCGGACGGGTCGGTCCGCTGGCGCAACGACGCGACGGACACATCCCGGGGGTTCCACGGGACGCCGATGATCGCCAACGACACGGTGTACGTGGGTGCCTACGACGGCGCGCTGTACGCCTTCGACCTCCAGTCGGGCGGCCAGTACTGGCGCAGTCAGGTCGGCGACGCGATCGGGTCGAGCCCGGGGTACCACGACGGGCTGGTGTACATCGCCGTCGAGTACTACGACCCCAGCGGCGGCCTCTTCGCGCTGGACGCGATCACCGGGGAGGTCGTCTGGCAGGACCAGCGGATCTCCAATCACCCCCACTCGACGTGCGCGATCGATCGGGAGGCAGGCCGACTCGTCGTCGGCGATAACGACGGCAAACTGTACGGCTGGTCCTACCCCGACCACGAGTTCCTGTGGACCTACGAGACGGGCGGATCGATCAAGGGGCCGATCGCGACGCACGACGGGCGCGCCTTCTTCGGCTCGTGGAGCGAACACGTCTACAGCGTCGCGCTGGCGGACGGCGGTGAGGAGTGGGCGTTCAACGCGGGCGCGAACGTGATGGCTGGCCCCTCCGTCGAGCCTTCGACCGGCACCGTCTACGTCGGCAATCAGGACGAGTCCCTGTTCGCCCTGGACGCCGGGAACGGGACGAGACTGTGGGAGACTGACGTAGGGGGCTGGATCATCGGTTGTCCGACCGTCACCAGCGACCACGTGCTCGTCGGTTCCTACGCCCCAAAACTCGCCGCCGTCGAGAAGGCCACCGGCGAACCGGTGTGGTCCGTCGAGGGTGAAGGGGAAGTAACGGGGACGCCGCTGGTGACCGACGAGGCCGTCTACTTCACGGAGCGCGCCTCTGACGCGCACATCCAGGGCAGTGGTGGCCCGACCGGCGCGCTGTACCGGGTCGTCGCCGACGAGTAAAAGAGGGGCCGATCGGCTGCCAGAAGGTCTTTTGACCTCCCGCCCGAGGTCCGGGCGTGAGCGATTCCGACGGGAGCAGTCTCGACCGACGTGCGTTCCTGGCCAGTGCGGCGAGCGTGGCCGCCGGTTCGCTCGCCGGCTGTGGCGCGTTCGAGGCCGGTGACGACGCGACCACGACACCGGTCGACGACGGCCGGGCCCGCGAACTGGCCGAGCGGTTCGCCCCGACGCTGTACTTCGACGCCGACGAGCGGTGGTTCCCGACCGATCCCCGCCCCTACACCACCGAGCGCGACGGTGAGACCGTCGTCGACGGGTTCGCCGCGCTCGACGAGTACACAGCGCAGTTCCGCGAGCGTGAAGAGCCGCCCGACCCGACGCTGTGGCACAACGTCGTCAGCTACGACGACTCGCCGCTCGCGGTCGTCCAGTACTGGGCCTACAGCGTCTTCGACCAGTTCACGACGAACTTCCACTGGCACGACTGGGAGGTGTTGCACGTGTTCGTCGACACCGACGACGAGGCGCCCGTCCTCTTCGTCTCCAGTTCCCACTCTCGAACGGTCCCGAACAACGAGTTTCTCGACCCCGAGCGGACGATCCCCCGTGTCCTCTCTGAATTGGGGTCCCATTCGAGCGCGCTGTCGGTCAACGACGAGGCCGACCGGTTCCAGCGCCTGCCCGCGGGCGGCGACATCGCCGACATCACCAACCGCGTGATCGACGACATCGAGGCCGTCGCTTCGCTTCCGATCGCCTACGGCCTCCCGCGCGACGAAGGCGGCCGACTCCCCTTTGCCGTCCCAGAACTCGACGGCGCGCCGGTGTACGACCACGAGCGCTTGCCGGCCGTCGAACGGGCCGATCTCGTGCCCGACGCGCTGACGGTCCGGTCGTTCGACGCGCTCTCGTCGCCGCCGACCGATCTCCCGGCCCGCGACACCGGGCTGGTCTTCGAGTACACGGGCCGGTCCGACACCGGGACCACGCCCGACGTGAGCTACGACCTCGCCCCGACACGCGACCTCGAAGACATCGCGGCCTTCGCGGGCCCGCAGTTGGGCTTCGAGTTCGCGGTCCCGCAGGCCGCCGAGGACGCCATCGCGAGTCACATCACGACCGTCGGCGCGCCCTGGAGCCAGCCCCGCTATTCGAACCCGGCGGCCGACATCACCGACCCGACCCACCGGCAGGAACTGGCCGAACGCTACGACGCCATCGGAGAACCGGCGCCGATCAACACTGTCGTCACGGCCGTCTCGTCGGTCGTCGAAGACGACGACGCGCCCGACGGCAGGGGAGTGCAGACCGAATCGACGGAGACGGAGGTCGTGGCGCTCCTGGAGAGCGACCCCAGCGCCGTTCCGACGTTCAAGGGGGTCGCAGTCGCACAGGGCGTCGAGGCAGGTGACCACCGGCTCACTGTCAACGGGCCGGGTGCCGCGCCACACAGCGAGCGGGTGTCCGTCGGGGACGACAGCGATACTGGCAGCGACGGCGGCGATACCGGCAGTGGATCGGTGACCACCGCGGGCGTCGACGGCGAGATCCCACTCGTGGCTCGCGAGGACGCCGCGAAACTGGCCGTCGATCCCAGCGGCACCGACGCCGACCTGACCGACTTCGCCGTCGAGGACGACTTCGGCGGCCGCCTGTACGACACGCCGGTCGACGGCCCGGACGCCGTCTACGTCCACCGCGGCGGGGCCTACACCAGCGAGGTCCGGGACGCCGACGACGCGATCGGTGCGTTCCGGGTCAATCCGGCCGACGAGGACCGGGTCGCGATCGACCGGCCCGACACCGGGAAAGCCCCACTCGCGACCTTCCTCGCGACGATCAGCGACGAGATCCGGGCCGACATCGAGGATGTCGATCTGGAGGGAAAGGCCAACGCCGTCCGCGGCCTAACCCGCGCACTCGAATCGGCCGGGAGCGCCGCCGGGCGCGCGGCCGAACGGGCGAACGCGGGCGACCGTGAGGGGGCGGACAGACAACTGGAGAACGTCACCAACGGGCTCGAACAGGTCGCGAGCAACCTCGAACGCGCGGCCGACGCGCTCCCGGACCCGGTCGAGCGCTCGGTCGACCGGCGACTCGAACAGGCCGACCGACGGCTCGAACAGGCCCGCCAGTCCGAGAAGCTGTAAGAACCGGCCCGGCGAGACGGCCGACTGCTCATACGGTTTACTGTCGCTATTTACCGGTGATCGTCGACCCCATCCCGGCGATCACCGGTAAGAGACGACAGCAATCCGTATCACAGCAGGCTGCGAAGCAGTCGTATCTCTTCGGACTCGTCGATGCGGTCGTCGTCGAGTATCGCTCGGATCGCTTTGTGCAGGAGTGCCGGGTCCTCGACGGTAGCCGATGCTTCGACCCTGTCGTGACCACCGTCACTTCTGTCACCGTCGCTCACCGCTATCCGGCGTTCCTGGGCCCGTTCCAGTGCTGCGATCCGGTCGTCGAGCGATCGCACGTCGGCCGCCAGCTGTGTGTGAGGGGTACCGTCACCGGTCTGCTGTGAGTCGGCACCGTCGGTTTCTGTTTCGACCGCTGTCTCACGCTCACTCGGCTGGTCACCGTCGTCGTTCGTCGGCTCCGAGGCCGTGGTGGCTCCCGGCTCCCCTTTCGGCGGTTCTCCCGCACTCGCCTCGGCCGGCTCCGAGTCGCGCGCCGCCACTGATTCGATCTCCTCACCGTCGAACAACGTCTCGACGAACGACTGGCGACGTTGCCAGTCGAACTCCTCGATGTCCCGGAGGCGATTGCTAACCGTCGCCCTGACGACGCCGAGTTCGTCGGCGATCTCCTGCTGGGTTGCCGTCGGCTGGCGCTGAATCTCGCGGAGCGTCTCGATCTGAGCCGCCGAGAGGTCGGACGGATCGACAGCAGTGGGGCCCGTGCCATTACTGTCGACGGTTTCCGACGTGGATCCGTCGGCGGCCTCTTCGCCCGTCCCGGTACTCTCTGTCGCCTCCTCGGTCGTCTCGGAACTCTCGGACGCGTCGTCTGTGGTCGCCATGGTTTCGGTCGGTGTGGTCTCGTCGTCGGTCGCGGTCGTTCCCGGGTCGCTCGCTGCTCCGGGATCACCGTACTCTTCGAGCACTCTCGTGACGAGTGCCGGCGTCGCAGCGCTGATCTGGTCGGCGATCGCATCCACCGACGCCTCCGGAGCGTCCTCGGCGACACTCAGGATGCGCTTGTGGACGATGGCCCGGGGTTCGCGTTCCACGGACTGGTTCGAACTCTGTGCCATACTGGATTCACCGCTCCTAACAGACGAATTCGCATAAGCAAATCGGTCATTTCACTGCAACTGCCCGTTCGTTCCCGGCAGGACAGTCGTCACTCGGTGTCCACCGGTCGGTTTTTGTCGATTCGCGGAGCAGAGACGGGTATGACCGACGACGAACTCTCGTGGGAGACACTCGACAGCCGCGTCGCCTACAGCTGTGCGGGGTTCGACATCTACAACGAGGCCGTTCGCTACCCCGACGGGAGCGAGGGTGAGTTCGACTACCTCTCGGAGCAGGAGGCCGTCGTCGTTCTCCCCTTTACCACCGACGGCGACGTGGTCGTCATCGAGGAGTGGCGACAGGCCGTCAAGCGTCGCAACCGGGCCCTCCCCGCCGGCTCGATCGAGGGCGGAGACGACGACCGTGAGACGGCCGCTCGACGGGAACTCGCCGAAGAGACGGGGTACGAGGCCGACAGTGTCGAACACCTGACCACGGTCGAGCCGGCCAACGGCTTCGCGGACTCGGTCTTTCACTACTACGTCGCCCGCGGCTGTCAACCGACCGCAGCGCAGAACCTCGACCACAACGAGTCGATCGACGTCGCGACGCCCACGTTCGACGACCTGCTCGACGCCGCCCGCGCGGACGAGCTTCGGGACGGCCGCTCGATGCTGGCGGTGCTGTACTACGCGCTGTTCGAGCGGTAGTCGTCGGGCACCGATTTCTCGCCACGGATTTCCCCGACCGACAGCTACCTCACCCTGGCGTTAGTTACCCCGGGCATGGGATACGACCTCTTCGAGACCGACTCGGGCAACGCCGTCGTGATCGCGCTGGACCACGGCCTCGGGATGGGTGCGGTCGAGGGATTCGAAGACCCAGAAGCGACGCTGGACGCCGTGCTCGCTGGCGAGCCGGACGGCGTCCTCGTGGGGCCAGCCTTCGCGCGCCACTACGGCGAGCAGATCGACGCGGCAGGCGTCCAGACGCTCGTCACCGCCGACGTAGTGACGTTCTCGACGCGACCGGGCCACGACGAGGCGATGGACATCTGGACGCAGTCGTTCGACCTCGAGGAACTGCTCGCCGTCGACCCGGTCGGCGTCAAAGCGGTTCTCGTGTTCGGGCGCGAGGATCGCCGGCTGTTCGAGCGCAACATCGAGGCCATCGCCGAGCTGGGGCGAAAGCTCCGGGGGACCGGCGTCCCGCTGATCGTCGAACCCGTCCAGTGGGGCTCGCGGGTCCCCGACGAACTGGCGACCGACCACGACACCGTCGAGGACGCCTGTCGGATCGCCTGGGAGGTCGGTGCGGACGTGCTGAAAGCGCCCTACACCGGCGAGCCCGAACGCTACGCCGATCTCGTCGACAACTCGCCCGTCCCGGTGACGGTGCTTGGCGGGCCCGCCTCCGGTTCGACACGCGCGATGTTACAGGACATCCGTGAGGCCGTCGACGCCGGCGCGCGCGGCCCCGTCATCGGCCGCTCGGTCTGGCAGTCCGACGACCCGGCCGCAGTCACGCGGGCGCTCGGCGAGATCGTCCGCGAGGGCGCAAGTGTCGACGAGGCGTGGCTCCGGTAGCAAGATTAATCCAGTTATATCTTCTACTCGGAGATATGGCCACAGCTGTCAAGATGGACGAAGCAGTCAAATCTCGGCTCGAGGAGCTACAGGCCGATATCAGGCTCAAGACTGGACAGAAAGTAACCCAGCAGGAGATCCTCGCCCGGTTGATCAACGACGCTTACGAGTCGCGCAGTGATCTAATCGACTCGTTCCGCGAATCGACGGTCCCCGCATCGGACGAAGAGATCAAGGCGTTCAATCGCGGCACCTTCGACTCGGGTGTCGAGACGAAAGAGGAAGACGTCGACGACATTCTCTACGGATGACGGTGTTCGTCGACTCCGGCGTGTTTTACGCGCAGGCAGACCGTGCAGCGAACAGACACGAGACGGCTCAGGAGGCGCTCAACACGGCATTCGAAGGGGAGTACGGCCAGCCCTACACCAGCGACTACGTGTACGACGAGGCGGTCACGCTCACGCTCGCCCGGACGGACGACCACGAGAAGGCAGTGACTGTCGGCCAGCGGATCAGCGGTGCAGGAGAGTTTCCGGCCCTGATTCGACTCCAGCACGTGACACCGCCGGTCTTCGACGACGCCGTCGACATCTTCGAGCGCTACGACGACCAGCGCCTGAGTTTCACCGACGCGACGACGGTCGCACTCATCCGGTACCACGACATTGAACACGTCCTCGCGTTCGACGACGACTTCGACGGACTCGTCGATCGGCTCGAACCGAGTGCTGTCGCGGAACGCAACCCTTAGGCCGACCGTCGACCGATTGTGGCCAATGCGAGACCACTTCGAGGTCGGCCGCTACGACGCGGCCGGCCGCCTGGGCGAACTGACGGTGCCGCGGGCCGGCGTCACCGTCGAGACGCCCGCACTCTTGCCGGTCGTCAACCCCCACGTCCAGACGATCGAACCGTCGACGCTGGCATCGGAATTCGGCGCGGAGATCCTCATCACCAACAGCTACATCCTCCACCAGAGCGACGAGCTTCGCGACCCGGCCCTCGAACGCGGGCTGCACGACCTGCTGGACTTTTCGGGCGCGATCATGACCGATTCGGGCTCCTTCCAGCTCGCCGAGTACGGCGAGATCACGGTCACGACCGAGGAGATTCTGGACTTCCAGCAGCAGATCGGCAGCGACATCGGGACGCCGGTCGACATCCCGACGCCGCCGGACGTGGACCGCGAGCGCGCCGAGAACGAACTCGAAACGACACAGGAGCGCCTGGAGATCGCCGAAGGCGTCGACACCGGCGAGATGCTCGTCACTGCCCCGATTCAGGGCTCGACCTACCACGACCTGCGCGAGCAGGCGGCAGCACACGCCCACGGGACCGACCTGGACGTGTTCCCGATCGGTGCTGTCGTCCCGCTGATGAACGAGTACCGCTACGCAGATCTTGCCGACGTGGTCGCCGCGTGCAAGCGCGGCCTGGGTGAGGACGCGCCGGTCCACCTCTTCGGCGCGGGTCACCCAATGATGTTCGCGATGGCCGTCGCGCTGGGCTGTGACCTGTTCGACTCGGCGGCGTACGCGCTCTACGCCCGCGACGGGCGGTATCTGACGGTTCGGGGGACCGAGCACCTCGACGACATGGAGTACTTCCCCTGTAACTGTCCGGTCTGTGTCGAGCACGAACCGGCCGACCTGCGCGGGATGGCCGACCAGCGCGGGGAAGACATGCTGGCCCGGCACAACCTTCACGTCACCTACGGCGAGATCCGGACGATCAAGCAGGCGATCCGCGACGGCGACCTCATGGAACTGGTCGACTCGCGTGCCCGCGCCCACCCGGCGATGCTGGACGGCTACCGCGCCCTGCTGGACCACGCCGAGCAACTGGAGCGAACCGACCGTATCAGCAAGGACACCGTCTTCCACACCTCGACCGAGAGCGCCCGTCGGCCCGAAGTCGTGCGCCACCACAAGCGGCTGGACCGCTTCGACTGCGCCGGCGAGATCCTGCTGACGGAGGGCGAGCGCGACGAGGCGTTTGACGAGAGCTGGCGCGTCACGCCGCCGTTCGGCCCCTACCCGAGGGAGCTCACCGACGCCTACCCCTTCACCGCGGAGGTGCCTGAACGGCTCGAGCGGCAGGCCTACGAGGCCGCCGCCGACGGCGTCGCTCGACTGGCGGAGGCGAACCCCGACGCCGACCTGACGCTCGCACAGTTCGAGTGGCCCCGGAGTGCGCTCGAACGAGTGCCCGACTCGGTGACGGTGCGACACCTCGGCGAGGAGTGATTATCGCGCTCGCCCACTGAACGAGCTGTACAGCGAGTCGAAGGTGTCGTATACCGGGTACGGCATGTTCCGGATGACAGTCCGCACCGTACGGTCCTGGAGCGGCGGCTTCGACGATCGGGCGACCGCGTCGAAGTCGACGGTCTGCAACCACTCGAAGAACGCCTGCCCTCCGTCGACGGGGAACCGATCTGGCGGGTCGTGCCGGCGCATGTCCTGCCAGTAGTTCTTGTGGTGTTCGTTGTGGATCCACTCGCCGTATTCGAGCCCCGCTCTCGCGCGCTCGAAATCGCCGGGATCGAGATCGAACCCGTGGTCGCTGGGATCGATTCCTTCGAGTGCGAGGCCGAACGCCGTGCGAAAGCACTTCTCGCACTCGGTGCAGTTCGTCGCCTGTTCCGAGTCGGCGCAGGAACGCACCAGCAGATCGTCTCGCCCCGTCTCGCGGATGTAGTCGGCGATGACGCGAACTCGCTCCTGGCGGCTGAGTTCGAACCCGTCGTGGACCGTCTCGGTACCGTCCCAGCCGACGTTCCCCTCGATATCCGGGTGCGAACCCCAGGGCATTCCGGACCCGTCCCAGTGGTCGACGACCGACGGGGCGGTCATCCCGTTCCACACGGTCGCGGGGACGTACAGGCGTCGGTAACCGTTGGCAACCGCCAGCGGTGCGACCAGGCCCGTCAGTCCGAGGCCGCCGCCGACGGCGCTGTACCATCCGCCATCGTGGTGTCGGCTGAAGTGCGCGATCAGCATTCGCCAGTCCAGGAACGAGAGCATGTTCGACCTGATGAACTGGGTCCCGACGTCGAAGCGGCGACCGTACTCCTCGATGACGCGTCTGGTCTGGTTCCAGCGCTCCGTCTCGTCGATGCCGATTACCCACCCCTGCACGTTGATCAGGGTCGGCGCTTCGTCGCGGTGGCGGACGTAGGTCGCCAGCGAGTCGACGCCGCCGGTGAAGAGTGAGGCCACGTCTGACTCGTCAGTATCGGCCGTTCGTGTGCTCGGATCTGGCGAGCGCTCCGAGCGCCCGGTGCGGTCGTCGGAGACGACGATCCGTCCGCCGCCCATGAGCGAGGGGTACATCTCGCAGAGGATCGATCCGATCGTCTGGAGCGAGTCGAGATACCGCTCGTCGACCGTGGAGACCCGGACGTCCGACTCCGTTGCCCACGCCACGGGACAGACGTGTGCGAGGACTGGTATCGTCAGGACCCGTTCCGGGACGTCCGAGACGTCCACGTCGTACTCGACGAAGAACGTTTCGTCGCCGAAGAACCGCCGTACGTCCCGGGTGTACTGCACCTCGGCCCGGACTTCGGTTCCCGCGGCTGTCACCTCCGTGATGACGATTTCACCCATCGACGCCCCCGCTTTCCACGCGTTCGTTCGACACCGGGGGACTCACTTCCGGCGCTCCGGTCGAGGCCCACTGCTGGGGTATCCGCAACTGTACTGATCCAGACGCCATTGGATCCGGATATCCGAGTGAGTTGCAAAGTTATACTCTCTATACCGTTTCGGTACTGCCGGGTTCTGGCGACCAGGCGCTAGCCACCCGGGACGCTCCTGAGAGAGACCGAGTTTCGTCGCTAGGCCCGCTTTCCGGTCGAGACGGAGGCGGGGCCCGATCGAGTCCGGTTAACAGCATAATAACAAATGGACGACCCTCACACCTACCGGTATGGTTCACCGGAGAGACGTCCCCAGTCGACTGGCCGTGGATCGACGAGTGCCAGTCCGTGCGAGGGACGTATGAGTCACGAACAACAGTACGAGCGCTGGACAGCGGTCCTTCGCGCATCGACGGCCACCGTGACCGACCTGTTCGTGGTCGTCGCCTATGTCGTCGTTGCCGACGTCGTCTTGATCGAAGGGGCGCTCCCGTCGGCCGTCAAGACGCTGGTCGGGCTCCCGCTGTTACTGTTCGTCCCGGGATACGTAGTGCTCGCGGCGCTGTTTCCCCGGAACCTCTCCGCGGCGCATCCGGATGCGGCGGATCGCCTGTTCGCGACCGTCTCCGACGGCTGCCTCCGGCCCCTGGAGCGGGTCTCCCTCTCGTTCGGCGTCAGCGTCGCGTTGCTCCCGCCACTCGGACTGTTCGTCTCCTGGACCGGGGTGGGATTTCGACCGGGGGCCGTCATGGCGACGGTAACGACTGTACTCCTCTTCGGGACCACTGTCGCCGTCGCACGCCGCTTCCTGGTCCCGGAGAGCGAGCGGTTCACCGTCTCGCCGACCGCGTGGGTTTCGCGGCAATCAGCGGCCCTGCGTGACAGGTCCACGGCCAGTCGCGTCGCCACTGTCGCGCTCGTCGTCGTGGCGCTGGCGGCCACCAGCACGCTCGCGTACGGTCTCGTCGCGCCCGGCGGCGGCGACGCCTACACGAACGTGGGTCTGTTCACCGAGAACGAGTCCGGTGCGCTGGTCACGTCCGGCTATCCGACGACGCTCGCGACTGACGAGAGCGGCGACGTGGTCGTCGTCGTCGAAAACCACGAACACCGGAGGGTAGACTACACCCTCGTCGTGGAACTCCAGCGCGTCTCACGGACCGATGGCTCGGTGACGGTCAGGGAGTCGGTCGAACTCGACCGGGCGCGAGCGTCCGTCGCTCCCGGCGAGCGCTGGCGAAGCGACCAGACGATCAGGCCCGAACTGACCGGGGACGACCTCAGAGTCGCGTACATGGTGTATCACGGGGACCCGCCGGCCGATCCGGGAGTCGAAAGTGCGAACGAGTCCGTCTACCTCTCGATCGACGTCGCGGAGTGACCGGCGCCGACCACGATCCACCGGTCGCTGACGATTTCGGAGTGGCCGATCGAGCAGCGGTGCCACTGAGTCACGGATCTCGTCGCACTACGAGTGGTGACGCGAGACGACAACTGCACGCAGGCATCGACAGTGGTGCGGGTGCGACCAGCACTGATCGGCCCCCGTCAGGCGAGCACGGCCCGCACCCGGTCGATGTCGAGGAGGCCGCTGAGCGTCGACAGCAGGGCCCAGAGGGCCACGGCGACGCCGATGACGGCAAGGAGCGACGGCAGTCCGGAGACGTACGGCAAGAGGGCGTAGACGGCGACGGACATCCCGGCCGTGATCGCCAGCACTGTCCCGACCGTCCGTGCGAGGTAGCCGACCGAGATGGGCAGCTCGTCCGTGACGATGTACAGTTCCACGGCCACGAGGACCGAGTACGTGGCGACGGTCGCGGCGGTGGCGCCGACCACGCCGTACACCGGGATGAGGGCGACGTTCAGTGCGACGTTCGCGACGGAGGTGACACCTTTGACCACGGCCCGCGAGCGCGCCCGACCCAGGTAGTCGAGACCGTCGTTCGTGATCTGGTCCAGTGCGACGAGGAGTGTGTACACACCGAACACCTGCACCGCGGGAACGGCGTCGACGTACGCCCGACCGAAGACGGTCGTGACCGCCGGACGAGCGACGAGGATCATGCCGGCCGCCGCGGGGACGTAGATGGCGACGAGGTGGACGAACGACGTCTCGTAGAGATCCGCCGCCAGCGATTCGTCGTCGCTGGCCTTGTGGCTCCCGAGCTGTGGCGAGACGGTGAATCCCAGCGACGTCGCGGGCGTGCTGACCGACTCCGATATCTGCTTGGCCAGGGTGTAGTAGCCCGCAGCAGCGGGGTTCATGAGGTAGCCGACCAGCATGATGTCGACGCGCTGGTCGAGCGCGTTGGCGGCCCCGCCCGCGGTCAGCGGAACGCTGTATCGCAGGATCCGGCGCTTGAGTCCCGCTTCGATCGCCGGGGCCGACTCGTATTCGCCGTAGTACCTGCGAGCGAGGACGGCGAACCCGACGACGGCACCGAGGCCCGCGGCGACGGCGAACCCGATCATCGCCCCGACGACGCCGAACCCGAAGAGCACCAGCACGACGACGATCAGGACCTGTGTCACGCTGTCGACGGTCTTCATCAGTCCGCTCCACTCGACGGCGTTGAACGCCTGAAACAGCGCGAAGAGGTGCTTCTCGAACGACCGCGCCGCGACGAAGACGGCGCCGATCAGCAACAGCGGCGCGAGACCAGGTTCGCCGAACAGCGCCGCGATCCGTTCCCGGAGCAGGGCGATTGCGCTGCAGACGATCGTGATCGAGACGGCGTTGGTCGTCAGTCCGAAGCGGACGATGTGCCTGACTTGCCCGGAACCGGTCTCGACGTACTCCGTGACGTACCGCGCGACGGAGGCGGGGAGCCCGAAGACGCTGAACAGAAACGACGTCCCGAGGATGGACATCGCCAGGAACAGCAGGCCGTACCCGCTGGGCGACAGCAGGTACCGAGACAGCAAGATCAACAGCGCTCCGCGACACACCAGCCGAACCATGTCGGCGGCGAGCATGGCCCGGAATCCCCGCACGAGACGAGCCGTTTCCGTCACGGGTTCACCCGTCGACGTAGTACAGTTCGAAGTCTCCGTTGGTGAGCACTCGGTCGACGCCGGGTTGGGTCCCGAGGGTCCGGAAGCCCCGTTCTGAGTAACGGTACTCTCTAAACGCGATCACCTCCCGTTCGACGTCCGCGTCGGTGACGACCAGGTAGCGTGGCTCGTCGTATCGCTCCGCGAGATCGCTGTCGAGCGCGCCGAAGGGCACGCTCCGCTCGGTCCGCGGGCTCCACGGGTCCGGGTCCAGTACGCCCCGGACCCCGTCCCTGAACCGGTCTGGCCCGGTCCTGATTCCGACGTAGCCGATGGTCCTGTCCTCGTGCGCGAAGGCCGTCCCGTAGCCGTCCATCTGGGCTTCCGTGACGTGTCCGCTCGGCTTGTAGATCATCGGCGAGGCGTAGGCCGTCGCCAGCGAGAAGCCAAGCATCCCCGCGACGACGACGGCGAGGATCGCGAGACCGAGGCGGGACCCGCTCCGCTCCCGGAGGCGGGGCAGGAGGCGCCCGATCCCGATCGAGCCGAGAACGGTCGCGATGACCATGATGAACGCGAGGTGACGGAAGTAGATCGTCCCGACGCCGCCCAGAATGTACAGGAGCATGAGGACGCCCAGCGGGAGCGTCGCCAGCCCGAACAGTGAGACGGTTCCGAGGCGACGGTCGGCAGCGTCCGAACGGCGCAGCACGATCAGCGCCAGCACGAGCCCCGTCACGGCCAGGTACACGAAGCTGACGGCGAACAGCTTCAGCAGGATCTCGGGGATAGAGGCACCGATGGCCGTGAGCGATCCGGTCTGTTGCGCGATCTCGTTGGAACCGCCGGGGGACCCGAATACGACGCCGGCAACGCGTCCCGAGTACGTGCTGACCGCGTCGGTGATGCGCTCGTGGCCGCCGCCCCAGAGAACGAGGAAGCCGCCCAGGAAGAGGCACTGGCCGACCGGCGTCCGCACCGCGACACCGCTTCCGTACCGCCGCTTGAGGAGGATCACGCCGATTACCGTCGCGAACACGATCAGGAGGTTCGTCGCCTGTTGGGGATGGACCAGGACGAGCGTTCCCGTAGCGAGGGCGAGCAGCGCGCCGACCGGGGTAACCCGCCGTTCGCTCCCGGTCTCGGTGAGGTAGACGACGAGGAGGACCAGTACCAGGGGGACGAAGAAGACGGCCAGTGTGCTCGGGAACACCGTCAGGTGCGCGCCCACGTTGTTGATCGGGAGCAGCATCATCGCCGAGAACGCGCCGACCGTCGTTACGTCGCGATCGCCGGTGATCGCGTAGACCGCGAGCGTCAGAAAGACGACGAATACGACGACGAAGACTCCCGAGGCGAGCAGCATCGCCCGTTCCAGCCGCACGTCCAGTAGCTGTGCGAAGAAGATAGCGATCGTGTGCGTCCCGGGATAGATGAGGCTCGTCAACGACAGGTCGCCAGCGACGATCGTCCGGGTCCATCCCAGGTGGGTCAGCGGATCACCCGACCCCAGGAAGGCGTAGTCCCGGAGGAGCGGGATGCCGACGGCTGCGACGAACGCCTCGCCGCCCACCACGAGCCCGCCGAACCAGTGTTTCGGCGAGGCGGGGAGAAAGCTCACGGCCAGTGCACAGACGAATGCGACGGAGACGAGGAGCCAGAACACGAGCGGCGTCCCGGCGTACAGGGACAGCTCGTACCCGTCGGCCGGCGCGAGGCGGGCCACTGCGATGGCGGCCAGCACGGCACAGAAACCGACGAGCAGTACCGCAGTCCCGTAGGTCCCGTTTCGCTGGATCACCGCCCCTCGTCGTCTCGCTTGCGTTCGGTAGCTCATTCGGTCGGTCGCCTGTTCCCCTGTCGTACCTATTGTAATGTGATCCGTATCACGAACGTAGGTGGCCTCTTCTGGGCGGCGCGTCCCCCGAGTGATACGGACCGTTGTCGGTCTCTCCCAGATCGACTGTACGACGGCGTTCGGTCGACTGGGGAACCGTTTCAACTGCCCGTATGAGCCGTTCGTCGCCGCGGCCGGCCCCATCTGGGTGCAGGACGCTGGTCACGAACGCGCCGCACGTTCGTACACCGTCCGGTAGCGCTCGGCTGTCCGCTCCACGCTGATCTCGTGCGCCGCCTCACGGCCGTTGGATCGCGTTTCGGCGGCCATCACGTCGACGAGTGCGTCGGTCAGTCCCTCGTCGGTCGAACGGACTGCCGACGGCGACACGCCGTCGAGTCGTTCGGGCACGTCGCCGACCGGCGTCGAGACGACGGGGAGGTTGCACGCCAGGGCCTCCTTGACGACGTTCGGTGACCCCTCGTGGCGGGAGGTGAGCACCATCGCGTCCGCCGCGTTCATCACCGTCGGCATCTGGTCGTGGGGGAGTTGCCCGTCCGGCGTGTGGAAGACGACGCGGTCGTCGATGCGAGCGCGGGCCGCCGCGACGACGCGTTCGGCCCGTTCGAAGTTCTTCTCCGGCCGGGCCGTCGGTGCGGGAAAGAGGACGTGCTTTGCGTCCGGGTCCCAGCCGACCGCGGAGCGGGCCCCGGCTCGCGGCATCGGTGCGAACGTGTCCAGGTCGACGCCGTGTGGGATGACGGTCGCCTCGCACGGGAGCGCCTCGGCCATCTGCTCCGACATCACGATCACCTCGTGACACAGCGGAGCACACAGCTTGCTGAGCCAGCCGTACCGGCCGAACACGTCGCTCCCCCACAGCGAGAGGACGACTGGGGCGCTCCGCTGGGCCAGCGCGTGGGGCGCGGTAAGGCCGAAGTTCGCGTGGACGACGTCGTACTCGTCGTTGATCGCGTCACGCACGTGAGGCAGGAACCGGAGATAGTCGAAGACAGAGCGATTGACCTCTGGGTCGCTGCCGTCAATCTGGCCCGGGACCGGGAGCGTCTCGGCGTCCACGTTCAGCTCCTCGAGAGACGAGACCTGCGTCCGATAGAACGGGGCGTCCGCTGCCGGCGTGAGACTCAGGACCGACAGGTGGTCGTACCGCTTCGCTGGCTGGGCCGAGTGCATACGGGTGCCAGCAGGTACCCGGGCAGCCTCATTCAGTATGGACGTCCTACCGCTGGTATAGCGGCGATTGAACCCGATGATAACACTGGGCTCGACGCCGTCCCGCCAGTCGGTTCGGTGTCTCCCTCTAGCCGCTGTCCTGGAAGCTAATGCTCGCGGCGCCCGTCAGTTCGAGAGACTGGAGCTCCCCCGAGAACCGATACGCGTCGGCCCCGCCGAGGACCTGTCCGCTGGCCGTCGAACCGTCGATTCCGTCACTGTCCTCGAGCGCTCCGAGAGATTCGTGAGCGGCTAGTTCGCCGGAGACGGTAAAGCTGTATCCGCCTCGGTAGCCCGATCCCTCGACGACGATGCTGTTGGGAAGGTCAGACGAGGCAGTGGCTGTCTCGGTCGTTGTCACCGTTTCGGTCGGCGTCGACGTGTCCGTATCGGTGACTGTCTGGGTCTGGGTTTCGGTCGGTGTCGGCGTCGACGTGTCCGTATCGGTGGCTGTCTCGGTCGTTGTCGCCGTCTCGGTCGGCGTCTGGGTCGACGTGTCCGTATCGGTGGCTGTCTGGGTCTGGGTTTCGGTCGGCGTCTGGGTCGACGTATCCGTGTCGGTCGCTGTCGGCGTCTGGGTCGACGTGTCGGTGGCTGTCTGGGTCTGAGTTTCGGTCTGCGTGCTGACGATGTTGTCGATGCTGATCTGTTCGCCTTCCAGCGAGACCGTCGCCGGGCCGTCGATCTGGAAGTCAGTCACGTTGCCGGTGAACCGGTACTCCTCGGTCTCGGACCAGACGTCTTCGGTCGCCGTCGAGCCGTCGACGCCGTGGCTGGGCTGGACTTGGGGATCCTCGGGCGTGAGGTGTTCGAGGTCCCCCGACACGGTGAACGTGAACGTAGCGCCCGTATTCGCGTCGCCGTCTCCCGAGATAGTCAGCGACTTCCAGTCCCCGTCAGTCGCCGTACTCACGTTTCCCGAACCACCCGGGGTCGTGCCCGGTTCCGGCGGTTGCGCCATTGGCGGCGTCGGATCGGCGGCCTCGCCGTCCGTACGGGTGAACATGCTGTCGGCCCGGTAGACGATCGCACTCCCGGACAGTTCGTTGCCGCCGCCGGTCAGCGAGAACGACCCGTCGTGGACGACCATCGCTGGACACTCGAAGGAACTGTGGAATCGATTGTTCGAGATGTCGACCGACTCGCCTGGACCGTCGATCCGGATCATCGGTCCCACGTCGCTGGACGACGTGAAGTAGAAGTCGTTGTCCTCGATGACGAACTGCCCGCCGCTCGTGCGGTCCATGTTCACCCAGACGCCGCGCATGACGGCACCGCCGGTCCCCGACCCGTTGAGGGTCGGCTGGACGGGGATCGGACCGTCCTTGACGATGGTCGACCCGCGCACGACGACGTTTTTCGCACCGCGGACGCCCGCGACGTTCGTGTTCCGGAAGAAACACTCCTCGAAGACGAGACGGCCCGGGGCGTCGGACATGTAGATGGTGTTCTCCGCCCAGTGCTCGCCCCACAGCCGACGGATCGTGAGTGTGCCGGCCATGTCACTGCCCGACCACATCAGCTTCGAGCCAGACGCGGAACCGGGCTCGGCAGCGCCCAGGTGAGCGTACACGTCGTGCATCAGCGCGGACGAGCCCGACGGGACCCGTGGCGACAGGAGCGTGTTGTTGCCGGTGTCACCGCGGGTGCCCCGGAACACGACGTTCCCGAACGTCCACCCGGCGCCGTCGAGGACGTTGACGCCGAAGCTCTCCTGCTGGGAGAAGTCCACCTCGAACCCATCGAAGGTCCATCCGTCCCCCGAGAACCTGAGGCCACCGTCTGGGAACACCAGTGTCGCGTCGTCGCCGACGAGGGTCCAGTCGTTCCCGTCGATGTCGAGGTGACCCGAGACGAGGTACTCGCCCGGCGGGAACGACAACTGGTCTCCCGCTCCCATCGACTGGACGATGTCGTTGATCGGCTCGTTCCCGTTCGGGTCCGCGCCCAGTTCGACGGCGTCGTTGTCCGCGGCGGACCCACGGGAGACGGCACCGATGCCACCGAAGCCAGCCAGCGTCGCGACGCCCGCGCCCAGTTTCAGGTACGACCGTCGGGACAGCTCGTCGCCGCTTGCGTGTTCAGTAGGACGGTCCTTCTCGGGGGTATCTTCTGCCATACTCGTGGTAAGCGGGAGTTTCCCTGTTAAGCGATATTGCGCAATGGCCCGCAGTTGCCCAACGTTCGTGGCGGTTACTCGGCGGATACGTACCACATAGTCACCACTCGGGCCACGAACGAGCGGGGCAGTAGCCTCTCTTTACCGATCCTACCGGGCCTCGTTTGGATGGGTAGGGACCTCGTACCCAATGTAATCCGAGCTTATCGGCGGCGCCACCCCCAGTTCGCGTGCCGACAATGGGCCATTACAATGGGGGTTTCCGCCCGTCCGAACGGATGATGAAAGACCGGCGACAGTTCCTCCGGGCGACCGGGCTCTCTCTCCCGTTTTTGACCGGGTGCTCCGGTTTCCTGGACGACAGCCAGCCGGCGACAGAGCGAGCCACGAGAACGGGGACAGCCACTGAAGCGCACACCACCAGTCCCGATCGAACGGGGACAGACGAGCCAACGGCGGAGTCGCTCGAATCCCGTATCGGTTCGGACCTCCGGTCACGGTTCGACACCGTCTACGACGTCACGGAACACGGCGCCGACCCTTCGGGTGGCCAGCGCGTCGACGATGTCGTGGAGGAACTCGCCACGGACGACACGTTGTTGTATTTCCCGACGGGCCGATACCTGATCGGATCGGTGCTCGTCGAGGGGGTCCGGAACGTGGGACTGCTCGGCGAGGACACGACCTTCGAAATCGACGAACCCGGGCAGAACATCTACCTGTCCCTGCGGAACGTCGCCGATATCCTCGTGGACGGGTTCACTGTCGACAACACCGGGGCGAACGAGGCTGCAGCGGTCGACCTGAAGTGTACCGGCGGCACCAACCGGTTCCGGAACTACGCTGTCGACGGGTTCGTCGACGTCCCCGAGCGGACCTTCGCGTTCACGCTCATGGTACAGGGAGCGGACTCCGATCTCACGCTGTCGAACGTGGACCTCAGTCAGGGTGGCACGAATGCCGGCGCTGTGTTCGTATTCCCCCAGCGGGACTTCTACGACCCGGATCAGGCAGCGGGATCGCTAACCTTCCGCGACTGCGTGATGCAGGGATGGGGGAAAGAAGGACTGTACGCCTCCGCTCACAGCGGTCCCCTCCGGGTCCTCGGCGGCGAGTACGCCAACAACGCCATCGTCCAGGTCCGGGTCGGCGGCGGGAACGCCCCTACCGAAGCGGTCGTCAGAGACGTAACGGTCCGCGCGACGGAGATTCCTGATTACATGCCAGCGAACAATCGTCTGCTGCGGGGTATCTGGCTCAAAGAGGGGGACGGCGCGCTGATCGAAAACTGCGAGATCCAGGTCCAGAACCTGGGTCGGACACAGACGCAGGGCGGCATCGTCGTCAACGATCAGTTCGGGCGCGTGAGGATCCGCGACTGCGAGATCACGTCCTCGGTCCCCAGACCGGCCGTCGTGGCGGAGAATCCAGTGACCGAGTACGACTCCCAGTGGATGCCGTCGCTCGACCGTCTCCCGGAGGAGTGGTCGATCACCGTCGAGGACACGAGCATCACCAGCTCGATCTCGGACATCGAAGCCGTCCACATCGTCGGGCGAGACGGCAGTTTGTTCCGGAACGTGACCGTCGAACAACTGGAGCGAGGCGGGGACGGGATCCAGCTGCACCGGACCGGATCGTGTCGGATCGAGGACAGCACGATCGACGCCCAGCGGTTCCCGGTCGCCGTGGCGCTCCCGGAATCGAGCGACGACTGCGTCGTCCACCTCGCCAGGACGACCATCGCCGGGCGGTCCGCCGGCCGGACCGAACAGGTCGTCGCCACCAACACCGAGAACAGGTTCTGCGTCCAGTCGGATCCCATCGACGGCACTGACCCCGCACCCAGACAGCTACTCGGTCTGACCCGGACCGGAACCGCCGGGTCGACGGGCGAGACGACGACTCGGGACAGCCAGGCCTACGTGCTCTTCGGACGGCTGTTCGACCGGTGAACGGCCCTGACTACGCCGTCGTCAACTGTTCCGAATCGGGTGGGTTCCGGGCGGTCTCCTTGCTTTCGGCGACCTGGCGAAGGAGTCGCGTCAGGTTGGGCTTCGACGCCAGGTAGTGGTCCCGTCGGTCGCGCCAGCGCCGCTGGGCGCCGTCGGAATCGAGTAATCGAACCGAATCGGCGAGCACGGACTCCAGATCGCTGTGCTGGACGAGCAGGTCTTCGGACTCGAGTTCCTCGAACTCCCCCATGGTCGATTCCCCGTCGACGAACCGGATCGCCGGCGTCCCGACGAACGAAGCCTCTGTCGCCATCGTGCCGGTGTCGGTCACGACGAGTCGCGCTTCGGCGAGCACGTCGTGGATCCGTGCCGGGTGGATGTCGAGCGTTCGCACGGGATGTCCCGACAGATCGAGCGATCCGCCTTCGTCGGAGACGAACACGGTCACGTGTTCGGCGAGTCGGTCGAGGAGCCTCAACCGCTCCGTCGACACGTCGCTGTTGTGGCTGACATCGTGGATCGAGTCGTGCGCGTTGAACCGGACGATAGCGTACTGTTCGTCCTCGCCGACGCCGAGCTCGTCCCGGACCGATGGATCGGGACTGAAGACCTCCGGGTGGAGGTAGGCACACTCTTTGAGCCCCTCGAACCTGTCGTGGTGGGCGCCGAGCGTTCGTCTGTAGGACATCGGCGTGAGGACGCGCTCGACGAACCGACTCGACAGCATCGGCCCGATGTTCACCGGCGTCGAGTCGAGTACGAGGGTCGTCCGCGTCCGGTTCACTGTCCCGGCGAAAGCCGCGTAGGAGCCACGACCGAAGATGAAGTCGGGATCGTACTCCCGAACTCGGCGAAAGATCGTCGCGAACTGACGAGGGACGTTGGCGACCAGTGAGACGAACGACGGCGCCTGGCCGCCGTACAGTTCGTACGGGAGATCGTAGTACGACAGCAACTCCTCGGTGCATCCGTACGCCCGCCCGAGGACGAGTACTTCGTGGCCGGCCCCACGGAGCTCGCCGACCAGATTCCGGTAGAGATGCACGTGTGCAGGCGTATTGGTGAAGATCAGATAGCGCATTGTGCAACGAGAGGTAGACAGTTGGTTTCGTTATGTGTGATCCAAACGATCGCGAAGCAGCGTAAGGACCACTTACCGCCCGCATTCGAGGGGGTCGGTCGTTGTCCAATACGGAACGTTGTCGGTCTTTGCCAGATCAACCGCACGCAGTCGTACGGTCAACTGGGTAAACGCCGACAACGTTCCGTATCAGTCAGTCTGGGCCTTCGGCGAAGTCTGGTACGAGACGGGCCGCCCGGATTCGCCAGCCCGGTCGATATACCGGGCGGACTCCCCCGAAATCTCCGTGTGCTCGAGGTGTTCGTTGTTTGCGACATCGAACGTCATCCCGACTGCGAGGGTGAAAAAGCAGACCAGGACGACGAGGAGCACCAGAAGCGGGGACGGGGCTCCGATACCCTCGACCGCCGTGAGGCCCGCCCGTCCGACGATACCGCCGATTCCGAAAGCAGCGGTGGCGTACAGGACGACCAGGGGGTGAAAGTCGAAGACGAGATACCGGGTCTTGAGTCGCCAGAGGAACCCCCGAAGCAGAAGCATCGACACCCTCGGGACGAAGTCCGTGTACTCGATCGTGCTCTCTTCGTCCCCGTAGACAGCCTCCATCTCGATGTCAGCGACACGCATCCGGCGGGCGTTGAGTTTGACGAGGATGTCGTTACAGAACCCGTAGTCGTCGTATAACGCGTCCAGGTCCAGCCGGTCGAGTGCCTCGAGCGAGATCGCTGTGTACCCGTTCTGGGGGTCCATCGTCTTCCAGTAGCCGCTCGCGAACTTCGTCAGGAGCGTCAACACGCCGTTACCGAAGCGCCGCCAGCGGCTCATATTCTGGACGTGCTCGCGACTGAGTAAGCGGTTCCCCTTGGCGTAGTCGGCACGTCCGTCGGCGACGGGGTCGACGAACCGATGGAGGATTCCGGGATCCATCTGCCCGTCACCGTTCATCACCACCGTCACGTCCATCTCGTCTTCGAGCGCGTGTCGATAGCCAGTCTTGATAGTCGCACCGACGCCGCGGTTCCGGTCGTGGCGGATCGGAACGATCCAGTCCTCAGCGCCGTCACCGTCACCGCGCAGACCATTGATCGCGGCCGCAGTCTGTTGAATCTCTGTCCAGGTGCCGTCTGTCGATCGATCGTCGATCACGTACGCCCGGTCGACGAACGCAGGGAGCGTCTCGATCACCTCGCCGACGAACTCCTCCTCGTTGTACGCCGTAATTACCACAGCGACCGTTTTCTGCGTGTACATGATTACTGGTCTGGGTGTTCGCCTCAGTATCGCGTACCGAGTCAGCCACCTTGGCGCAAACAGTAACGTCATGCAATCTTTGTTAATCAGGGATTACAGGACAACAAGACAGGTACCCGCGTTGCTCGGGACGGTTCGCGACCACGAGCCGAAGTTCGAACTCACCGTCGCGATCGCCGGCGGGTCGTCGAACGCGAAGCGAGCGGCGCCGCTTCAGCTGGCCACTCCGGCCCGGTCGGCCGCTCCAACAGAGAACAGGAGCACGGCAGCCACGATGGGTCGGTGCCGGTAACCGGATCACTGGTGTCGCCCCTACAGACGGATAACAAGATAATTGACCGCCCGTACCCCAGGGCGGGTATGACCGAGTATTTCGAGATTCACGAGCGCGACGGCGCGGCGCGGCTGGCCGAGCTACGGCTGGCCGAGCCCGTGACGACGCCGGCGGTCGTGGACGATTACGTCGAGGACGCGGGCAGCCTGTGGCCCGAAGAGCGCGACCGTCCGGCGGGCGACGAGTCCGTCCTCACCGTGCTACCACATCGCGGCCTCCCCGGCGGCACGCCCGACGAGGTGGCCGACGCCTTCGCGACCGACTACCCCGACGTGGACTATCCCAGTGCCGCGGTCGTCTCGCCGGACACGGCCGAGGACTACGGGGCGGACGCCTACGTCCTCTCAGGCGCGCCGGGGGTCGTCGGCCACGCCGAAGCGTTCGTCGACGCGGTGATCCAGACCCGCGCGGCCGTCCCCGACGACACCGCGCTCTACCTCTCGGGTGTCGCAACACCCAGAAACGTCGCGACGCTCGTTTACGCCGGCGTCGACCTCGTGGACACGGACCGCGCTGTCGTGCGTGGGACACAGGGCCGCTATCTGACGACCGACGACGCCTACTTCCTCGAAGACCTCGACGAGCTCCCCTGCACCTGCCCGGCCTGCCAGCAGCCACGAGACGAGTTCGACCGCGAGGACTGTGTCGAGCACAACGTCAACGCACTCGAAGCGGAACTCCGCCGCGCCCGCCGACGGATCCGCGACGGCCGACTGCGCGACTACGTCGAGGGCCAGGCCCGCCAGGACCAGTGGCTCACGGCGACGATGCGCCGCCTCGACCAGCAGTACGCCTACCTCGAACGCCACACCCCGATCTACCGGCGCGAGGAGATCACCGCCGCGACCGAGGACACGATGCGCCGGGTCGAGATCCAGCGGTTCGCCCAGCGCGTCACCGATCGCTACCAGTGTCGCTTCGACGAGCAACCGCTCGTGATCGTCCCCTGCTCCGCCCGGAAGCCCTACAGCGACTCCCAGAGCCACGAGCAGTACCACCGGGCGGTCCAGTTCCGCGGTCACATGGTGTCGATGACCTCGCCCATCGGCGTCGTCCCGCAGGAACTGGAGCTGACCTATCCGGCCCAGCACTACGATTCGGTCGTGACGGGCCGCTGGACCGCGAACGAGATCGAGTTCGTCAGCGACGTGCTCGAACGGTATCTCGCCGACACGTCGTATCCCGAGGTGATCGTCCACGTCCCCGGCGAGGGGTACCGCGAGATCTGCGAGCGCGTCGAGGACGCTCTCGACACGGAGTTCACCTACACCGTCGAAGACCACCCGACGACGGACGACTCGCTGGCGAACCTCGCCGGTGCGCTGGAGGGGTACCCGAAGTACCTGAAACGCGAGCGCCAGCACAACACCCTGCGGGCGGTCGCTGACTACCAGTTCGGGGCCGGTGCGGGCGACGAACTCTTCGGCGACGACCTGACGGCAGAGGGCACCTATCCGCAACTGCGCGCCCACGGCGAGCGCCCCGACGAAGGTGGGCAGGGCGAGCAACTGGCGGCGCTCACACAGCAGTACGGCGTGTTAGGGCTGACCGTCGCCGGTGCTCGCCGCTGGGTCGAGGCGGACGTGCCGGTCAAGCGCGTCGAGATCGACGACTTCGTGCCCCACGGGTCGGTGCTGGCCCCCGGTGTCGTCGACGCCAGCGACGAGATCCGGGTCGGCGACGAGGTCGTCATCGAGGGCCCGTCGGCCTTCGGTATCGGCCGCGCCGAGATGTCCGGCTCGGCGATGGCCGACGCGACGCGCGGCATCGCCTGTCAGGTCCGCCACGTCGAGGAGCAGTGAGGGGGAACTGATACGGATGACTGTCGATCTTTACTGATCGACCCGATACGATGTGTGGGCGACTGGAAAAAACGGCCACAATCATCCGTCTGACGGACGACCTTTTTGCATCCTGACGACGAGCGAGTGGTATGGTCAGACGGATCCCGCTGGTCCCCACGTCCGTCCGCTGGCTCCTTGTCGGTCTCGTCGCCGGCGGTATCCTCGTCGCCTCCGTCACACGATCGGGAGCCGTTGGCAGTGTTCTGGGGCCGCTCGGGATTCTCGGTATCGACAAGTACCTCCACGGGCTGGCCTACGCCGGGCTGGCGACGGTGCTGGCGTACGCGATGGCCGACTGGCGGCCCCCCATCGCCGCGATCGCGGTCTTCGTGGTCGCGGCCGCGTTCGGTCTCGGCGTCGAACTCGTCCAGCTCCCGCTCCCCTACCGACAGTTCAGTCTCCTCGATCTGGTCGCCAACGCGACCGGTGCGACGGTGGTCGCGCTGGGCTGGGGCGTCCTCGGCCATCGCCTGCGATTCCGTCAGGTCGAGGCGGTCGATATCGGAGCGATCGTCGGCAGCGAACGGTAGCGAAGCCGCTTTACGCACAGCGCCGCTTTGCCCGACAATGAGTACGCCGACGCCCGAAGTCTACGAGCAGGGCAAGGGGATGGACGCCCACAACAAGGTGATGCGCGAGGTCCGCTCGCGCAACGACGCGTCCTACGACCCCCGCGAACCGACCCGGGTCTGGCTGGACGAGGACAACACGCCCGACGGCGTCTACCAGAGCCTGACGATCATCTTGAACACCGGCGGCTGCCGGTGGGCCCGCGCCGGCGGCTGTACGATGTGTGGCTACGTCGCCGAGAGCGTCGACGGCGGCAGCGTCGCCCACGAGGACCTGATGGCCCAGATCCAGCACTGTCTCGATCACGAGGAAGAGAACGCGGACGAGCGAGCGGGGTTGATCAAAATCTACACCTCCGGGAGCTTCCTCGACGAGCGAGAGGTCGGTGCCCGGACCCGCCGCGCTATCGCCGAGACGTTTGCCGACCGCGACCGGATCGTCGTCGAGTCGCTGCCCGACTTCGTCGACCGGGAGAAGGTCGCGGAGTTCGTCGATCAGGGGCTGAAGACGGACATCGCGGTCGGCCTGGAGACCGCCACGGATCGCGTGCGCCGGGACTGCGTCAACAAGTACTTCGACTTTTCGGAGTTCGAAGCCGCAGCTGCAGAGGCGAAGGAAGCCGGCGGCGGCGTCAAAGCCTACTTGTTGATGAAACCGCCGTTCCTCAGCGAATCGGAGGCCATCGACGACATGAAGCGGTCGGTCCGCAAGTGCGCCGACGTCGACGGCTGTCACACCGTCTCGATGAACCCCTGCAACGTCCAGCGCTACACGATGGTCGAGGAACTGTACCACGACGGCGGCTACCGCCCGCCCTGGCTCTGGTCGATCTGCGAGGTGCTCGAATCGACTGCCGACGAGGCCGTGATCGTCGTCTCCGATCCGGTCGGGCACGGCAGCGACCGGGGCCCGCACAATTGTGGCGAGTGCGACGACCGTGCCCAGCGGGCGATCAAGGACTTCGATCTCCGCCAGGATCCGAGCGTCTTCGAGCAGGTGTCCTGTGACTGTGACGCGACGTGGGACGCGGTCGTCGAACGCGAGCGGAGCTACTCGCTGCCGCTGGCTCGATAACTCACTGCCGTCTCCGATTCCGGCCGCTTCAGTTTCACTTTCACTCCGGTAACCGCGGCTTTTTGTTTCTGGACGTGCTACTCCACGATAGGGGTCAGGACCTTGTCACACGCTCCATGGCCCCTCGTTCCCTTACTCGGCGAGTCACAGCGACCGACAGTTCAGACTCCGTCTCTCGCCGGCGGTCACTGCCCGATCCGCGTCTCTCACACCGTCTTCGAACTGTCTTGCACAACTTATTTACACGCGACCTGACTCTGTGCGAACCAGTATGCTGGAAGACGCACTTCGATATCAGACTCAGGGGGAAGACTGGGTCAAGCGAGTCGTGCTCGGCGGTCTCGTCTCGTTTCTGACCTTCTTTTTGTTCCCGGCCTTCACACTCCAGGGCTACATGCTCGAAGTAATGCGCCGGGTGATGCGCGGCGAGATCGAGAATCCACCGGAGTGGGGCGATCTCGATATCGTCGACATCACGGTCGACGGGCTCAGACACTTCGTCGTCGTCGTTCCCTACATGTTCGGACTGCTACTGCTGACCGGGATCCCCGTCGGCATCCTCGCGGTGATCGGCGTCGTCGCCGACAGCGGTATCATGCTCTTCCTGGCCTTTGCCGTCGGCGGCCTGTTCTACCTTGTCGGCCTCGTCGCGATGGCGATCACGGTCCCGGTTGCGACGGGGAACTTCGTCCGGGAAGACAGCATCACGGCCGGCTTCGACGTCGGTGTCCTGCGAACACTCGTCACCAATCGAACGATGCTGAAGGCGGTGGGCTTCGGCGTGATCGTCAACCTCGTCGGGAACGCCGTCACCTCGATGCTCTTCTTCACGATCGTCGGCATCCTCGTGTTCCCGTTCGTCCAGTTCGCCGTCCAGTCGGCACTGTTCTACATCTGGGCCACCGGGTTCGCGGACGCCTACGAGGAGGAGTTCGGTGAACGGCCCGTTCCGACCACCGAGACGAGCGAGAGCGAGGACGCCGGTGCGCCCGCTGGCGGCGCAGTCTGAGTCCCAGAAAATCCTCTGCGTCGAAATCCGCTGCCTCGCTACTCTGCGAACCCGCGCAGCACGCCCTGTCCGACGACGTTTCCGAGATCCGGCAGCGCGACACGTTCGGGGTGGGGCATCATCACGGCGACGGTGTCCTCCTCACCCGTGATGCCGGCGACGTTGTGCTTCGATCCGTTCGGGTTGGCACCCTCGACGACCTCACCGTCTTCGTCGCAGTACTTGAAGAGAATCCGGTCGTCGGCCTCCAGTTCGTCGAGTCGATCGTCGTCGACCTCGAAGCGACCCTCGCCGTGGGCGATCGGGAACTCGACGACGTCGCCCTCCTCGTAGGCGCTCGTCCAGGGCGTGTCGGCGTTCTCGACCCGGAGGTAGACGTGCTCACACTGGAAACGCGCGCTCTGGTTGGTCGTGAACGCGCCGGGGGTCAGCGACGACTCACAGCCGATCTGTGCGCCGTTACAGACGCCCAGCACCGGGACGCCGTCGGCTGCGGCCTCGCGAACCTCCTGCATGATCGGCGATCGCGCGGCCATCGCACCCGCTCGGAGGTAGTCGCCGTAGGAGAACCCACCGGGGAGCATGACACCGTCGAGATCTTCGGGCAGTCCGTCCTCGTGCCAGACGAGTTCGGCGTCGATACCCAGTTGATCGAGCGCCCGGATCGAGTCCCGGTCGCAGTTCGACCCGCCGAATCGGATCACGGCGACTGTCACAGTGACCACCCCGTGTGAGAACCGAGAGTCGCCGTCATAGGTGTGGCGACCGTCATGCCTCGGCCTGCTCGACCGCCACCTCGTAATCGTGGATGGTCGGGTTCGCCAGGAGTCGCTCGGCCATCTCGCCCGCTCGCTCGGCGGCCGCGTCCTCGCTCTCTGCGTCGAGATCGATCTCGAAGCGGTCGGTCGACCGCAGTGCGTCGAGTTCGAAGCCGAGCCGATCCAGCGCACGCTTGGTCGTCTCGGCTTCGGGGTCCAGCACGCCCCGCTTGAGCCTGACGGTCACGGTCGCGGTGTACGCAGTCATTGGTGAACCGACGGTGGGGACCGGAGAAAACGCTTGTGTTCTGACCGGACGACGCGGCCCGAAGACATCTGTCGACGACGACCGTCGCGACGCCTACAGTTCGACGCCGTGCCACCCCTCCGGTTGCTCGGAGAGCCCCTGCACCCGGATCTCGTGGCTCTCGTCGCCCTCCCGCAGTTCGACCTTCCCGTCGAACGCCTGCGCGACGCTCTGTATCGTTCGCTCGTCCTGTGCCGCCGGATCGACGGCACAGATTCCCAGCCCGTCGGCCGCCCTGATGCGACCAGTGACGGTGTGCAGGAAGCGATACACCGGCCGCACGTCTTCGGCGTACACCAGTAGCGGCCCCAGCGTGTACAGTCCCGTCCGAACGCGCGTCGTGCCGCTGGCGTACAGCTGCTCGTACAGCGACGAGAAGGACATCCCGATGCCCGTCAAGTCCGCCGGTGTCGCGACACCGTGGACCCGATCGCTGTCGGTCCCGTCGCTCTCCTGTGCACAGTCGATGAGACAGGTCCGATTCGGATCGGCGGCCCCACCGATCGCCTCGAAGTCGCTGACGGCTTCCCTGGCGCTTACGTCCGCCGTGACGATCAACACGCCCTCGTCGGCCCGCCCAGCGAGCAATCGCAGCGTGAGCTGGCGAAGCCCACCGAGTGACGGCCCCGTCACCAGCAGGCTCGTCCCGGCTGCGACTGGCTCCAGGGGCAATCCCTCGAACGAGTATCTCGTATCCCCAACTTGACTCATATCGTCCCCCGCCAGCTCATTCGCCGGTCACCCTTTCCTCCCGATCGCTCACTCGCCGGCGCAACTCCAGTTGCTCTGTGACCTCCTCGGCGAAGAGCCGCAGGTCACGCAGCTCTGCGTCGGTGTAAGACCGCGGTTCGCTGTCGGTACAGCAGAGCGCACCGATCGCGTGCCCGTCCGGCGTCGTCAACCGGACGCCAGCATAGGACCGAATGTCCAGTTCCCGAAGCGTGTCGTTGGCCGCGAACCGCGGGTCCTCGCCTACGTCTTCGACGACCATCACCTCCTCTTCCAGAATCGTGTGCGTACAGATCGTGTCTTCCCGAGTGAGCGTCTCCCAGTTGGCCCCCTCGCAGGCGACGAACCGCTCCTCGTGTTCGTCGACCAGTCCCACGAACGCCACGTCGATGTCGAAGTGACTGGCCACCAGCTTCGTCAGTCGGTCGAACGTCTCGGCCGCGGCCAGTGCCTCCACGTCGTAGGTCGCCAGCGCCTCGATCCGTGCTTCTTCGTCTTCGGGTACTGGGTACGCGACCTGGTACGTCCCCTGGGTGGCTTCGGTCACCAGCGACACCAGTCGCTCTCTTGCGCCCGGGATCGATCGTGGGACGTACTCGACGACGTGTGACTGCCTCCCGCTGGGCACGTCGGCCGCCGACGCCTCACCGAACAACACGACCGGGCAGTCGGCGTACGCTTCGCGAACCCGCCCGACCACGTCGAACCCGCTGCCGTCGGCGAGAGCGGTCGCGGTGACGACGCAGTCGATCGATTCGTTCAGCGCAGCGATTGCGTCGTCGATCGTCCCTGCCTCGACGACCTCGAATCCGGCATCCGAGAGTGCCTCGACGGTGGCAGTCCGCTCTTCGGACTCGCTGTCGAGACAGAGGACCGTCTGTGCTCGGCTCTTCACACTGTTGTGTGACGGCCCCAGGGAGTTAGGCTTTGATGCGGTTGTCGGCACACCAACGTTTGACGATGCCGATTTGCTGCTCACTCCGCAGAGCAGCCGTTGGGAAAGGGGGTAACGATCACGCAACGAACGACCTGCAGGGCTATGTGAGAAGTGGCCGTAACGGAACGATCAGGCCCCGGTCTCGTTGATGCTCGTCGTCTTGTTCATCTGGTCGCGATCCGAATCTGGCGGTTTGAGTTCGCTGTCAACGTCGATATAGTCGAGATCATCACGACTCTCGATGGAGTTGGAGGATCCTTCTTCGTAGTAGTAGCTTGCAGGACCACGGTGCATCGTGTAAAAGTAGTCGTCGATGCTGGGGCCTACGCCGTGTCCGCTCATATCGGCACCTTTCGCCGCGGACCTGTTCGTCAGGGCATGAACGCGGAGCAGATTGCGTTTTTCGGGCGTTACGAAGCGCACGTAGGTCCGATCCGGCACCCAGGAACCGTTGACTTGTTCGTTGCTCTCGTTCATGTAGGTCTTGTGTAGTTGGACGTTCGTGGCTGCGAGGCTGGCAACGATGTCTTGCCGCTGGGAAACGTTGTAGAAGTCCCCGTCAATCATCGTGATGACGACATAGTCCTCCTCGCTGTTTACCCAGTAGCTCGGCTCAGAGTCACTGGCACCATTTGGCGAGTTCGCAGTCGTAGCAAAGTCGGCAGCCCACTCACCGTATCGCTCGCTCTCGTTCCAGGTGGTTGCATCACTAGCATACCAGCCCGTCTCCTGAACTTCGGATTCTTCGGGCTCCAGTTCGCCTTCGTCGGCCCCACGATCGACGGTAAGGTGATACGCGAACGTTGAAGTGGAACTGTCCTCGGAGGCTGTCGCAATCACGGTATAGCGACCTGTGACTGGCAGTGTCTCGTTTTCGATCTTGGCGGCATCACCGAGGCCGCCGTCGTCGTCGGTGTCGAGCGTCGTGCCGTTGGGCGCACGAAGCTTGACTCTGGGGTCGCCGCTGGTGCTGGCGGACAAGGTGACGTTGATCGTGTCGTTGGCCTGTGCGGCGAAGATGACTGGCTCGTGGTAGCCGTTCTCGTTGCTCGGATCGCCACGGTCGATCTCGCCCAGCGTGTTCGGCGCGTAGTCCTCCGAGCCGAGCACCTGCACCTCGATCTCGCGGAGGTCGGTCGCGGTGGGATCAGGTGCCGGCGTAGGAGTCGCCGTATGTGTGGGAGCCGGTGTCTTTGTGGGGGTCGGCGTGGATGTCACCGTCTTGCTTGGCTCTGCACCTCCGTCTCGAGTGTCAACGTCCGTGCTGCCAGCGTTGAACTCGTTACAGCCAGCACTTATCAGTAGTACGACGAGAACGATGCTGAGCAATGTGCTTCGGATCGTATTGTTGTTGTTGTTTATCATGCGTATATAACTCTGTTTCGAGATCTTATTTGAAAAACTTTCATTGAATAATAGGAATATCCATGTATAGGTACAGTTCTGAGATCTTTAATTGCCTTTGTCAGCACTGACCCTGCCATATCTCCATCGCTGTGCAGTTGTTTGTTACCTCGGGGCTGTTGTCCTCGGAGATGGCGCCCGAGTCGCTGCTGGACGAGCCAGTCAAACCGGTGCTGGTCGGCGCAGTGAATCCGCCAGAGCCGATCGACGGACTACCACTCGTCCCAGAGTTGACACCGGAGGGTGAGCTACTCGTCGATCGACTGCTGGACGAATCAGTGCCACCATAGTTTGCATCTTCTGGCGGCGAACCGGGGACGACATTCTCTGAATTGTCATTGCCACCATTACCCGGATTCGGGTTATTGTCGTCGGTACGTTGGTTTTGTTCTGAAGTGGCTTGTTCAACTGCACTGTCTTCGACTACTGATCTGGCTGCATCGTAGTCAATCTGCAATACGCCAGGACTGTCATTTATTTCATACTTGCTGATGTTCGTATGATTGGCCACATTGACCTGCTTCGACCCACTTTCGAAGGCAGGATGACTCACCGTCGTCGTGAGTTCGCCATCGCCGCTAGTGTCGACGAGTCGCGTCTCGGCAACGTTGCCTTCGTCGTCGAGGAAATGCACGAACTTGTCTTCGTCTTCGTCACACGACCCGGGCGTTCGGACCTCATCGCCGACCCGGATTGCTCGACATCGATTGCTCCCACTCCCGCCCGTTGCACTCTGGGACCCGCCAATCGAAGACAAAGCCGTTGCCCCACCCTCTGAAGCGGGCTCTGCCACCTCGCCGCTCACCGTCATCGTGTTGACGTACCCCTGGATGTCCGTCGCGACGGCGCGTAATCGGGTCGTACCGCTCGATGAGAACACGTGGTTCGCCGTGACGGTGGCGCTGTCGCCGCTCACGTCGAAGCGGTCGACGCGCGACCCGTCGTGAAACAGTTGGATACGCTGCAGCGGTGCGCTACCCGCGGTGGCCTCCGCTACGACTGGTGTCTGCTGGCCTGCGACGATAGTCGGCGGAATTCCCACCCTCACCGACGGCCCACGTAACTCCTCGACGGTGACGTACAGCGTATCGGTAGCGGTCGCGCCGTCGTCGTCGGTGACCGTGATCGTGACGGTCCAGCGACCGGTGCTGTTGGGCGTGAACGTCGACACCTGGCAGTCGCGACACGAGGGGGTGACTGTCGAACCGTTCGGAGCTCTGATCGACCACTCCGTGGCTGTGACGGCACCGTCTTCGTCGTAGGAGCCACCGGCGTCGAGATAGACGGTCGTCCCGGCGGTGACCGCCTGGTCGAGGCCGGCAGCGGCCGTCGGTGGTTGGTTGTCTGTGGCAGTCACCGGTGCTGTACTCAGCGAGGCGGCGAAGGCGAACACGATCACGAGCGAGACCCATCGTCGCATCTACGCACTGGGGTGGTTCCGTCTCACCATATATAATTTCGTCTATTCTGTAATTAGATTATAACTCTATTTACGATGTATAGTGGGTGCGTCGTCCGGGTGATGGCGGCCAACACGAAGGCTTTTGAAGCGGCGCGACGGACGAGAGGCCAATGACCAGGGACATCGTCACGAGGTGGTGGCCGTGACCAGAGACCTGACCGAGATCACCGTCGTCGGTGACGACGACACGGGTCTGATCGCGGAAGTCACCAGCTTGCTGTTTGAGCGGAGCATCAACATCGAAGACCTGGATCAGGCGGTCCGAGACGACGTGTTCCGGATGACGATGCACGTCGACACTGCCGAGATGGTCTGTACGGAGGCGAAACTCCGGGAGGACCTCCACGAACTGGGGGAGGAACTCGGTGTCGATCTGCAGGTGCGATTCCCCGCCGATCGCGAGACGCAGTCGATCGCGGTACTCGTGACCAAGGAGAGCCACTGTCTCGAAGCGCTGTTCGAGGCGTGGGCGAGCGGGAATCTCGGGGCCGACATCGACGTGGTGATCGGGAACCACTCCGACCTGCGGCCGCTGGCCGAGAAGTACGACGTGCCCTTCCACGACATCGGCGACGAGAAGGGGACGCCCGACGAGGACGAGTTACTGGAGTTGTTGTCGGAGTACAACGCGGATCTAATGGTACTTGCACGGTACATGCGGATTCTCAGCCCCGACGTGGTGTTCCGGTACGAGAGCCGGATCATCAACGTCCACCCGTCGCTGCTGCCGGCCTTCCCGGGCGCGTCGGCGTACATGCAGGCCATCGAGGAGGGCGTCCGGATCGCTGGCGTCACTGCCCACTACGTGACGACGGACCTCGACCAGGGGCCGATCATCACCCAGCGGGCGTTCAACGTCCCCGACGACGCCACCGAAGAGCAACTGCAACAGATCGGCCAGCCGCTGGAGGCCGAGGCGCTGATCGAGGCGATCAAACTGCACCTCAACGACGAGGTGACGGTCCACCGCGGCCGGACGAAGCTTCGGAACGCCGACAACGTGGACGCACAGCTGGGTGCGCCGCGGGCACTCGACGAGGAGAACCCCGATCGTCCGATCGATGGGCTCGGCGAGATCGTGGCTACCGGCGACGAGGACGAAGCTCAGGCAGACGACTAGCGTCGTTACGGTTCGGCTGCGACTCATTAGTTGGATACTTATCACATACATCGGGTTCTCCAGATGTGGTTACCGTTCGGTAGCGACTCGATTACAAGGAGTGAGGGCCGTGGGGACTCGATCATGGCATCGAGTCACGGGACAGGGGACGGCAGCGAGCAGCAATCGTCAGGAATGCAACCGATTCGCAGTTCTTGTACGGGTGAGCAGCCGTGACCGAGCGGTTCAAGACCAGCGTGATGATGGTCGACCGTCAGCTTGGCGGCGGAGTACCGGCCGAGCGCATGGTCGCGTTCGTCGCCTCGCCGACGAGCCAGTCCGAATCGCTGTTACTGGAGATGGCGGCCCAGTATCCCACGGTGTATCTCACGACCGAGCGGCCCGTGCCCGCCGTGCGGTCGACGTTGCGGGAGGCCGGGAGCGATCCGGAGACGCACACGGTCCAGCGCGTCGACCCCGAGACGCCGGTGATCGATAGCTTGCGCTACGTGCGGCAGTTACCCGAGGAGTCAGTGCTGATCGTCGATCCGGTGGATCTGCTGGAGCGGGCGGACGAAGCGGCCTACCGGGAGTTCCTGGACACGCTCCGGACACGCCTCGACAACACCGGTTCGATCGCCGTCTTTCACTGCCTAGACGGTGAGCGCGTGCCCACACAGCGAGACCGGACGACGTACACGGCCGACATCGTGTTCGAGTTCGCGACCGGTGTCCAGGAGGAACGGGTCGAGACCCATCTCACGATCCCGAAAGTGCGCAACGGCGAGGCGTTCGAGAAGGCGATGCGACTGGAGTTCGGTCGATCGATCTCGGTCGACCGGAGCCGGGATATCGCGTGATTAGCGGTTCGACCGGAGCCTGACGAGTTGCTACAGGTCCTGGACTGTCTCGACGGCCGCCGACAGCGACGGCGCGTCGAACACGTCGGCGTCGACGTAGGCGTTAGTGCCGGCACAGTAGAGGTCGCGCGCGGCCTCGATCACGCGGTCGTCGAGCGGTGCCGGGCGCTCCTCGCAGAGGGACTTCCAGTCGGCGACGCCGTCCTCGTCGGCCTGCTGTTTCGCGGCGCTGACGGCCTCGACCCAGTCGGCCTGGGTTCGCTTGTGGTACTGGCGGACGACTTCTTTCGAGACCTGCTGGCCGTCGTAGGAAAAGCGGTTCTCGTCGAACGTGCCGACCACGTCGGCGACACGGATCTCGCCATCGTAGTAGAGACACTCGATCTTGCCGTCCTCGTGGACGAGGCCCGCATCGGCGGCCCGATCGGTCACGACGTAGTTGACGGCGCGGGCGAGTTCTTCGAGGCGGTCGATGTCGGCCAGGCCGGCGATCTCGTCGGCCGCTGCCCGGTCGAGGTAGCGGTCCTGTTCCTCGTACTTGGTGGAGAACTCGACGACCGGTTCCTCGAGGTCGACGGCCTCGTCGGGCCACGTCTCGAAGTCGAGACCGTGATCGCTGGGATCGGTGCGCTTCCGGAGCGAGGAGCCGACGCCCACGCGATTGCGGAAGACGATCTCCAGTGGAATCAGGTAGTTCTCGTCGGCTGCTGCGTGGTAGGCGTCGTAGTCGTAGCTGCCGTCCTCGAAGGGGAGGTCGGGCACCTGTGTGAGTGCGATCGACATCACGTCGGGTGCGGCGCCGGCCTCAAGGGCCGTTCCGAGGTCGATCACCTCGTCCTGGATCTCGACCCCTTCGTAGTGTGTCGGTATATCGTTCGCCTCCAGCAGTTCGAAGTTGAACGCCCCCATCGTGCACAGCGACGCCCCCTTGTCGGGGATCTGGTCGGGCATCTTCCCCCAGTCGAACACGGAGTAGTCGTCGGTGAACACGAACGCGCCCCGGCCCAGCTCGTCGGCCGTGGCCGGTTCGTCGACACGGAACTCCTTGACGCTCGTCATTACCGACAGCGTCGGCGTGGCGGGACATAGACGTTTGCACTTCGGTCGCGGGGAATACGGCCACGAACTCGGGAGCGATCGATCACTGATCGTCGCCGCGCCATCGCTGCAAGCCGGCGGCACCGAGCAGTCCAAGTGCGGTCGTCACAGCCGTGAATCCGGGGCCGTTGCCGGTCGTCACCTCCCCGTCGGACGCTGTCGTGCTTCCCGTGTCGGTCGCGGTCGGGGACCCGCCGCCCGTCGTGGTTTCAGACTGGGGCTCGCCGGTCGTCCGGGCAGGTACGTCTGTGTTTTCGAGCGTCGTGGCCTCGGTGGGCGTTTCTGCGTCTTCCATGGCCGTCGTCTCGGCATCAGTCTCTTGCACTCCTCCGTCATCCCGGCCCGTCGCCTCGGCGAGGGCATAGAGCTTGAAAGTCCCATCCGTGACGTTGAGACCGACGTAGATGGTGCCATCGGCCACTACCGGTTCGTCGCCGACGTACGCTGGCGTACGACCGTCCAGAGAGGGTGCGTCGAGTTCGAGCGTCCAGCGCCGGTCGCCGGTCGCAGCGTCGAAGGCGTGGACCGCCTTGTCGCGTTCGACACTGCCGTCGGTCTCGGTCTCGATGTCGCCGTCAGCTTCGACGGCGGCGTGGACGTATCCCCGATTGGTCGCGTAGACGACGCCGTCTGCGACAGCGGGGGTGTTGACGATCCCGCGAGTGCGCTTGCGCCACCGCTGGTCGCCGCTGTCGGTGTCGAACGCGTAGAGATAGTAGTCGTTACAGCCGACGTAGATCGTCCCGTCGACTTCCTCGCGCGCGCCAGCGCTTTCCGGGACGACTGCTAGTCCGTTGACCGAGGAGCCGAGTTCGGCCGTCCAGCGTTCGATCCCGTTAGCCCGATCGATGGCGTGCAGCGCGTGGGACCCAGTCCCGACGTAGACCGTCTCGTCGGTGATCGTCGGTCGCGTCGGCGGGAACGAGGGGCGGCTGAACGTCCACTGCGATTCGCCCGTCTCGGCGTCGACGGCACGCACCCAGAGCACCAGGTCTTGCGATTCGGGGCCGGCATGAGCCTGTCCGCTCGCGTAGACCGTCCCGTCGGCGATACCGATTCCGACCACCCGGCCATCGAATCGGGCCAGGAGCCGGTCGTCACCGGTTTCGGCGTCGAAGGCCACCACGTCCTCGCCAGCGGCGGCATACACGGTGCCGTCGGCGACCTGGAGATCGTGGACGGCGTCCTCGGGGTCCTGCCAGCTCCACATTGTCTCGCCGCTGGCGGCGTCGAGTGCGAACACGAAGCCACTCTCCGAGGTGACGTACACCTGCCCGTCTGCAACAGCCCGGACCCGGCCAGGTATCGACCGCTGCCACTGGCGCTCGCCGGTCGCGGCGTCGAGCGCGACCGCACCGTAGCGGTCCCACACCGACACGAAGACCGTCCCGTCGGACAGGACGGGATCGTACACCGCGTCGTGGAACTCGATCGACCACCGCGTCTCGGCTGATTCGGCCGGGCCGCTCGTCCCCGGTACGAAACTCCGGTTTGTCGACCCGAACTGTCGGCCGAGCCAGTCGGTCGCTGGTGCGGAGCGGAGCGTGTCGCCCGTCGGGGTCGGCTCCGGCGTCGCAGTCGGTGTCGGCGTGGTCGTCTTCGTGGGGTAGTCGGTCCCGACGACGATAGCCCCGCGCATTCCCAGCGCTTCGTGCGGTGCACAGTGATACAGATAGATGCCGTCCGCCGTGAACGTCCGTTCGAAGTGGACGCCGGGCTCACTGACGGGTGATCCCGAACTGAAACTGTCGTCCCGGGCGACCACGCTGTGTGTGCCGTTGCCGGTCCACTCCCAGCGGACGGTCGCACCGTTGTCGACGTGGACGGCGGGTGGGCCGAACCCGTAGGGCCCGCCACTTGCTTCGACGCCCACGCTGATGGTCACCTCTGCCTGGCCGCGCTCGTCGACGACCTCGCCGTCGTAGTTGTCGACGCCGTCGAGGTATCCCCCGAAGTCCGGCGGTGCGGTGTCGCTACCGCCGCTTCCGCCCTGCTGTGCAGCACTCCCGGAGAAGAAGGCCGTCGTAGCGAACACACCAGCGCCCGCACCGAGAACCCCTCGGCGTGTGAACCGTCGTCGCATACGACAGTGGCAGCATTGTGATACAAAAAGCCTGTTGCTCCCGGGCAGTGTTTCGCGTCCGGAGCTGTCGGTTCGTCACAGTAGCACATCCCATTCGCTGACCCAAACACCTAACAGCGAACGCGGTGTGACTTCGCTCAATGAGTGGGGTTTCGCCGATCGACATCGGAATCATCCTCGTTGCCACGGTCGCCATCTGGAAAGGGAGCGACTGGCTGGAGGGTGCCAGCGACCAGCTCGCGACCTACTACGGGTTGCCCCTGGTCGTGCAGGGCGCGGTCGTCGCCGCCATCGGGTCGAGTTTCCCGGAACTGGCCAGCGTCGTCGCCTCGGCACTGCAGGGGTCGCTGTCGCTGGGCGTCGGTGCGATCGTCGGCTCTGCCATCTTCAACATCCTCGTGATCCCCGCGGTGTCGGGGATCGCCACACAGGGCGAGATGGAGTCGAACCGCGCGCTGGTGTACAAAGAGGCCCAGTTCTACATGCTCGCAGTCTCGGTGCTGGTGATCACCTTCGCGATGGCGGTGATCTACTACCCGGTCGAGGGAGCGACCCTGATGGGCAACGTCACGCGACCGCTGGCGCTGGTCCCGGTCGGCATGTACGGGCTCTATGTCTTCATCCAGTTCCAGGACACCAGCGATCACGAGGCCGACCCGAGCGAGGCAGCGGGGATCGACGTGCGCCGACAGTGGGGCTTCCTGCTCGCTGGCCTGCTGGTGATCCTCGTGTCCGTCCACTACCTCGTCCACTCCGTCGACGTGATCGGCACGGCGCTGGGCGTCCCGCAGTTCATCATGGGTGTGACGGTCATCGCCGGTACGACGAGTCTCCCGGACACGCTGGTCAGCGTCCGTTCTGCGAAGGACGACAAGGCCGTCGCCTCGATCGGAAACGTCCTGGGTTCGAACACCTTCGACCTCCTCGTGGCGATCCCCATCGGCGTACTCATCGTCGGCGAGGCGGCCATCGACTTCGAAATGGCCGTCCCGATGTTCGCCATCTTGACGATGGCGACGCTGATGCTGTTTACCGCCCTGCGGACTGACATGGAGATGACGACCGCCGAAGCCTACTCACTGCTGGTCGCGTACGCCACCTTCGTCGTCTGGGTCGTGCTGGAGACGATGGGCGTCATCGTCGGGATCATCCCGAACGGGTAGTACGGAATACGGGCCAGATCCCCCGCTACCGCCACACTCCCTGCGGTCGAGTGGCGACCATCGCGGAATCAGAGATTCCGCTCAGACCCGCCACGCTTTTGCCCGTCTACCCCCATCTGTACACGATGCCGAACGCCTTCGACACGGCGGCGAACGTTCCCCGGGGCGAGTTCGACTTCGAGCACCGCCCCGTGACGGACCAGTCGTTCGAGAACGCGCTGGCGAAGGCCCGCGACGGCACCCGGTTGTCGGTCGACGACGCGATCGAACTGCTGACGACTGGGACCGACCACGAGGGGATCGACGGCTCGCGCAAGGAACTCGTTCTCGAAGCCGCCGATCGACGCCGGGCCGAGGTCGTCGGCGAGGAAGTCACCTTCGTCGCCAATCTCAACAACAACGTGACGACGGCCTGCAACACGGGCTGTCTGTTCTGTAACTTCAAGGACCGCTCCGAGCAGTTCCGCAGCGAGTATCAGGGCGAACACGGTGGCTTCACGAAGACACCCAGCGAGTCCCGCGAGATCGTCGCTGACGCCGTCGAGATGGGGATCTACGAGGTCACCTCCGTATCGGGGCTGCACCCAGCGTTCGCACTGGACGAGGAGCACCGGGAGATCCTCGAATCGAGCGATCGGGGCGACCTGAACTACCGCTCCCCCGCCGAGTACGACACCGACCCTGGGACCTACACTGAGCAGATGCGTGCGATGAGCGTCGACGGCGTTCACCTCCACTCGATGACGCCCGAGGAAGCGTATCACGGCCGCCGGGGCACCGACTGGAGCTACGAGGAGGTGTACGGGCGACTCAAAGATGCGGGACTGGACAGCGTCCCCGGGACCGCAGCCGAGATCCTCGTCGACGAGGTTCGGGACGTGATCTGCCCGGGCAAGATCGGGACCGACGAGTGGCTGGAGGCGATGGAAGCCGCAGCGAACGTCGGTCTCGACGTCACGTCGACGATCATGTACGGGCACGTCGACAACGAGGCCCACCGGGCACTGCACCTCCAGCGAATCCGCGAGCTACAGGAGAAGACGGGTGCGATCACGGAGTTCGTCCCGCTCTCGTTCGTCCACGAGGAGACGCCGCTCTACGAGGAGGGGATGGTCTCCGACGGCGCAACTGATGCCGAGGACGAACTCCTGATCGCCGTCTCGCGGCTCTTCCTGGACAACGTCGAGCACGTTCAGACCTCCTGGGTCAAGTACGGTGACGCAAAGGGACTGAAGATGCTGACCTGCGGGGCCGACGACTTCATGGGGACGATCCTTTCCGAAGAGATCACCAAACGCGCCGGGGGCGACTACGGCGAGATGCGCACGTTCCGGGAGTATGTCGACATGATCTCCGCCGTCGGCCGTGTGCCCGTCGAGCGATCGACGGACTACCGCCAGCGCCGCCGGATCGATCCCGGCGACCCGCCCTTCGGACCGCAACTGGGGCCGAAGGCAGACGGGACGCCGATGCTAGACTAGGTCGGCTCGTCGAACACGTGAGCTGGCCCCGTGTCGCACTCCCTCATCGTCTTCGCGGCGTCATCGTCACGTCGTGGTCGGGCCGCAAGGTGACCGCGTCGGACGCGTCTCCGTCTGGTGCCTCGCCGACGAGGTCGATTTAAGGGCGTTCCGCGTGCACCGTCGACCATGCGGTACGTCACGGTCAGCGTCACACCAACTGAGGGGGCCTCGTTCCATCCGCTCGGCCAGGCGCTGGCGGACGCCGGCGACGTGACTCGCGAGGCGGTCCACCGCGTCGAACTGATCGCGGACGGGACCGGCGTGATGCTCGCCGAGGCGCGTGGGAACCGCGAGCGGTACGAGTCGATCCTCGCGGACAGCGAGTACGTCCACCAGTACGCCGTCACCGGGGCCGAGGGGCGCTGGTACGCGTACCTCCAGTTCGAACCGAACGAGATCAACCGCCAGATGCTCGAACAGCGACAGGCCTCGCCAGTGATGATGGAGATGCCGATCGAGTTCGACGAGCGGGGTCGTATGGTGATCACGTTCGTCGGCGACGAGGGCGCGTTCGACGAGGCCGTACCGGCCGACGACGCCTACGAGATCGAACTGCTGGAGACCGGCGAGCGACCGCCGAAGGGGGACGACCTGTTCGCCAGCCTCACCGAGCGCCAGCAGACGGTCCTCGAAACGGCGATCGAGTTAGGGTACTACGAGAACCCCCGCGAAGCGACCCAGACGGAGATCGCCGACGCCGTCGGCGCGACCGCTGGCACCGTGGGCGAACACCTCCGGAAGATCGAACACCGGGTGTTCTCGCAGTTCGATTAGTCGTCCGCCGGAACCGGGTTCTCGCCCCGATCCCGAACCGCACGGAACCGCTCGCCGTGGCTGTCCTCCCGGTCGATGGCCCGCTCGATCTGCGCCGAGACCCACCCGTCGTCGAGAAAGTGCTCGTAGACTGGGAGTCGCTCACGCAGCGGCACGTCTGCGTGGTCGGCGACCGCCTGCAGTTCTCGGAGCGCGGGCCACTCGTACTCGGGATTGATGTGATCGACCGTCACCGGCGACACGCCACCGAGGTCGTCGATGCCACAGTCCACGAGGTCGCGAGCGGGTGCGAGGTTGGGCGGGACTTGGACTGACACGTCCGCTGGCAGGCCGGCGCGTGCCATCGCCGTGACGCGACGCATCGTCGCCAGATCGGGTGACCCACCGTCCCAGCGCTCGTTCTCGACGACTGGCTGGACGATCACTTCCTGGATGTGACCGTAGCGCTCGTGCATGGTGGCGATCGCGAGGAGACTCTCGGCACGAGCCCGCCAGTCCTCGCCGATTCCAACCAGAATACCCGTCGTGAACGGCACGCCGAGTTCGCCGGCGACGCGGAGGGTGTCGAGCCGCTGGCCGGGGTTCTTCGCGCGCGCGCCGCCGTGGGCCTGTACGTCCGCGGTCGTCTCCAGCATCACGCCCATCGAGGCGTTCACGTCCGCGACCTCGGCCATCTGCTCGCGGGTCTGATCCCCGGGGTTGCTGTGGGGCAAGAGCCCTTCCTCTAATGCGATCTCGCAGGCCGCCCGGAGGTAGGTGTGGATCGACTCGTGGCCCCACGCATCGAGCTGGTCGTGGACGGCGGTGTAGCGGTCGTCGGGATCGTCGCCGAACGTGAACAGGGCCTCCGTACAGCCAGCGGCCGCTCCCCGCCGGCAGGTCTCGCGGATCTCGTCGGGATTCATGAGTTCGGCCTGCCCCGGCGGGTCGTAGTAGGTGCAGTAGGTGCAGGTGTACCGGCAGGCCGTCGTCAGCGGGAGGAAGACGTTTCGGGCGAAGGAGAGTTCGGGCGCGGCCGACACGTCCGCCGGCGTCACCGACAGCAGCCGCTCGATCTCGTCGTCGGGGACGGCGATGTCTACATCGTACTCGTCGACGCCGGGAATCACGTGACCGTCTCGGACCTGCGCGGGCAAAAAGCTGACTCAGTGGTCAGGAGCGTTCGATGGTTACTCGCCCGTCCTCGACGGCCAGTTCGAACCCGGCGTCTGCGAGCCAATCGGACGCGCGACCCTCTCCGTGGAGCAGGACCTCCGGGAGGTCCGCGGGCGCGTCCACGTCCGTCCCGAGGCGGTAGGAGTCGATCTCGGTCACGTCGGCACCGATCTCGGCGGCGATCCCACGGTGATCGCGGATCGACGCGCCGTGGTAGTCCACCCGGAACTCGGGGTGGCGAGCGACGAACGCGTTCGTGCCGCCGCCACGCCCCGGCGCCAGCACCACGTCACCGCCGGTGTCGAACAGTCGGTCCAGCGCGGCCGGGGTCGCGAGCGCGAGGTCGCTCATCACGACGGCGACCGTGTCGGCCGTGGTCGCCAGCAGTTCGTCGATCGCGGGGTCGAGCGGTCGGGTGTCGACGGTGACGGCCACGTCACGGTCGAGAGCGACCGGCTCGGTCGACAGTACTGTCGGCTCGACGCCGATCGCTTCGAGCGCGTCGAGCACGTCCGCGAGCATCACGCGGGCGAACTCGCGGCGCTCGTCGTCGGTCAAAACTGGTGCGAGTCGGGTCTTCGGTTCGGTGGCCCCGAAGGGCACGACGACGTGCATCTACAGTTTGGAGTAGTCGTCGCCCTGCTGGGACTGCCAGTAGTAGATGCCGCCGCCGATCAGCAGGAGCACGACCAGGCCGCCCACAGCGTACAGGATCGTCTGGGTGGTCTGGGCGGACTGCTGGGCCGACTGGGCGGTGTTCTGGGCACGGTTAGCCGTGTCCTGTGCTTGCTCGAAGTTCCCGCTGTTGTAGAACGCGATCGCGTCGTCGAGCGTGCTCTGTGCTTCCTGGTGGCCGCCGGCCGCGTCGATGGCGCCCTGGGCGTCGTCGATCGCTTGCCGGGCCGCCTGACTGTCGCTCGTGTAGTGGTGGGCGGTGTCGTTGACCAGTTCCTCGGTGTTGTTGCCGGTGCGCTGGTCGAGGCCAGCGACGATGAAGGTCTGTCTGGGATCGTAGGTGTAGTTCTCGACCGCCGGCGCGTCGCCGACGAGTTCGATCTGGACCTCGTCGCCGTTGTTGTCGACGTTCAGTGTCTGTTCGAACGACTGCTGGCCGTAGGTCGTCTCACCGTCCTGGACTGGCGTGCCGGCCCGCAGGACCGTCACGGTCCAGCGAACGCCCTCCAGTTGGGTGTCGGCCTGCAGCGTCCACTGGTTGGCGGTGTCGGTGAACGGATCGTCGATCGTGTACGTCACCGACACCTCCTCGCCGACCTGGGTCTGGCCCGGGACGCCGTCCGAAGAGATACTCAGAGCAGCAGCTGTACCGGATGCAGCGAGCAGCAGTGCAACGCACAGCAGTGCGGCCGCAGTCTTAGAACAGCGGGTCAAGTTCATCATCGTCGTCTTCGACCAACTGCTCTAAGTTATCTTCGCTCTCCTGCCGGATGTCGTCGATGTTGTCCTGGGCCTCGATGGCGACCTGCTGGAGCTCCTTGATCCGCGGGACGTTGTGAACGCCCGACAGGAGCACCGCTGCGGCGACGCGGGGCTCGTTGGTCGGGTAGTCCCCGCCCCGCACTTCCATGCTCCCGGTCTGCTCCTCGAGCCACTTGCGCCCGCGCTCTATGCCTTTCCGGTTGAGGTGGGCCGAGGGACCGGCCATGACCAGCAGCGCACGCTCCGCGCCGTCGATCTCACAGGGCAAGGTCAGGCGGCCGAGCGCGGCCTTGCGGACCAGCGACGTGATCCGGTTGGTCGTGTTCGCGCTGTCCATCTCGTTGCTCTCGTCGCTGCCCGAGAACCGCGAGAGTAAGCCGCCGCCACCGGAGGACATCTCCACGTCCTCGGAGGCGTAGCCGACCGTCGAGACGCCGCCACCGGAGAGGGTGTTGATGATCTCCGACGAGTCGACGACGCTCTCGGCGATGTTGTCGCCCTCGCCGATCTCGCCCGCGCCGAAGAGCACGCCGAAGCGCCTGACGATCTCCTCGTTGATGTGGTCGTAGCCGCCCTCGACGGACTCGCCGGTCTTGCGCCAGGCGTCGTTGTCGAACACGAGCAGGTTGTCGACCTCGCGCACGAACGTCTGGAACGATCGGGCAGCGTTGAGTGTGTAGATGCCACCCTCGTCGCTACCGGGCAAGACGCCGAGCCCGTAGACGGGTTCGGTGTAGATCCGCTTGAGGTGTTTCGCGATGACCGGTGAGCCACCGGACCCGGTGCCGCCACCGAGCCCCGAGACGATCAGGAAGCCGTCGATCTCGTGGACGGGGATGCCGTCGATCGCGCCCTGAATCTCGTCGATGTCCTCTTCGGCGATTTCCGCGCCGAGTTCGTTGTCGGCACCGACGCCGTGACCCTTGACGCGAGCCTGTCCGATGAGGACCCGATTCTCCTGTGGTATGTTCTCGAGACCGAGCAGGTCGGCCTTCGCCGTGTTCACCGCGACCGCCGAACGGACGATACCGGAGTTCGTCCGCTCGTCGTATTCGAGGAACTTGTCGACGATTTTACCGCCGGCCTGCCCGAAGCCGATCATCGCGAGTTTCATTGATTGGTGAGACTCCGCTTAAAAGGGGTAAGTAGGAATGCAGGCATAAGCCTTTTGCCAAAATATCGAATACGATTCGCTCGCGTAATCAACTCGCAGGTACCTGGAATCAGCCGGTTCCGACGCTGGCGGATCGAAGTAGTCTCGTCTTATCTGTACTACTCGAGACCGAGGTAGGCCCCGAGCGTCGTCAGATCGTCGAGGTCGAAACCGAAGGCGGCGACGTCGTTGTCGTCGGTCGTGTTGTCGAAGTTGAGCGATCGGTACTGGTCCGCACCCATCGGGAACCCGGGGACGGCTCCGAGCGTCTTCAGCCCGATGCCGGCCAGCGCCATCGGCAGCGGCACGATGCTGACAGACGTGTCACTGGCTTCGTAGACGCGATCGGTCACCTCTCGGAGCGTCAGCACTTCGGGGCCGCCGAGTTCGTACGTCTCCCCGACGTGTTCGTCTTCGACGAGCGTGTCGACCAGCATCGGAACGAGGTCGCCGACCCAGATCGGCTGAAACCGTGTCTTCTTGCCGCCACCGGGGAGCGGATACAGCGGCACGCCGGGAGCGAACATCCCCTTGAGCTTCTTGGTGAACGGGACGAACTCGCCCCCCTCCCCGAAGACCACCGACGGACGGACGATCACCCAGTCGAGCGACGAGTCGTGCACGATCTCCTCGGCACGCCCCTTCGACCGGATGTAGTGCGTCGGCCCGTTCGAGTCGGCTCCGAGCGCGCTCATCTGGACGAACCGCTCGACGCCGTGTTCCTCGGCGGCACGGACGCAGTGTTCGGTACCGCCGCGGTGGATCCGGTCGTGCATCTCGTTGCCGCCGCTGGGCTTGAACAGCGGCGACAGCGCCACGAGGTTGATCGCGGCGTCCTGACCCTCGAAGGCATCCTCGATGCTCTCGTAGTCGGTCACGTCGCCGGCGACCGTCTCCACTGCTGCCGGCAGGTCCGCGTCGTTCGGTGAGCGAGCCAGCGCCGTCACGTCGTGGCCCCGGTCTACAAGTTCCGCGCACAGGTTCTGCCCGATGAAACCGCTCCCGCCGACAACGAGTACGTTCATACACGATACGTGAACGGGAAGTGACGTAAAGGTGGTGCGCACCCTGTTAGGGCTGGCAGTCCGTGACACGCCAGATCGGTGAGACGACTGATACGGGGTACCGTAGATCGTTCCCGGCCGACCGAACGACAGTGTGTAGCCGACCGGGAAACCGACGACAATAGTCCGTCTGACGAAGCGTTCTTTCGCACGCCTCAGTGGTCAGCCGGGGCGTTTAGGTAGGGCGGCGGTGAGGGCTTGGATATGCTGATCACGCTCGAAGGCCTGGACGGGAGCGGCAAGACGACCGCGTGGGAGACACTGCAGTCCACCCCGGTCGTCCCCGACGACGCCCTGTTCACGCGCGAACCGACGAACTCGTGGTACGGCGAGGCTGTCCAGCGGTCGATCGACGACGACGACGCCGACTCGCTGGCGGAACTGTTCCTCTACACTGCGGACCACGCCGACCACCTCGCGAACACGATCGAGCCCGCACTGGCCGACGATCGGGTCGTGTTCTCCGACCGATACTCCGACTCCCGGTACGCCTACCAGGGCGCGACGCTGTCCGAGCGGCTCGACGACGCGCTCGCATACGTCCGCGAGGTTCACGCGCCGTGGACGCGCCCACCGGACGCGACGCTCTACCTGGACGTGGACGCCGAGACCGCCGCCGAGCGCAGCGGCGCGACCAACAAGTTCGAGACCGCTGACTACCTCGCGGACGTGCGCGAGAACTACGAACGACTGCTCGCCGACGAACCTGAGCGGTTCGTTCGGATCGACGCGACCCGACCCGAGGCGGTCGTCCGGGAGGCCGTCGCCGACGCCGTCACCGACCTGCTGTCCTGATACGGTTTCCTGTCGTCTGTTATCGGTCATCGACGGGACGGGGTCGTCGATCACCGATACATAGCGACAGTAACCCGTCTGATCGACGCCGGCGACTACTGCGTCGTCGTGTCCGGAACCTCGACCTCGTCGGGGGAGGGCATCCAGACGTAGTCGAACGTGATCCCCAGCGCCAGCGGCAGGAAGATCGTCAGTAGCACGGCCGTCGCGCGACTCCCGAGGTTCCCGCCCAGGCCGAACACGCCCGACAGGACCAGCAACAGCACGAACAGCGCGACCGGACACAGCAAGAGCGCGTAGAGTAAACTCCCCCAGCGGGTGTCGAGCCTGACGCGGAAGAAACGAGTCATCAACGCCGTGACAGCGCTGTTGACCAGCACGATCACGAGCACTCCGACGAGACCGACGACGCTGACCATACCCGCGCTACGGCGTCGAGAAACTTTGCGGTGTCGACATCTGTCGACAGCGCCGGCCAGCCGGCCGTGGAAATGCTACTCCATACAGATGTACGTCCGCGTGTCGACGACGCCGTCGAGGTCACGAATGCGTGTCGCGACCGTGTGCATCACGTCGTACACCTCGTCACCCACGGCCTCGGTGATGATGTCGTACTTGCCGGCGACGATGTGGGCCTCGCTGACGCCCTCGTGGCCGCGAATCTCCTCTAGGAGCCCCTCTGACTTCCCGGCCGAGGTCTTGACCATGATAAAGGCGGTAACCATACGTACCGTGTGGGTTGGTAACACGAAAAAGGTTCAGGTCGACTGGGGTCCGACCCCGGGGCTACCTTTATCCACCCCCCACTCGTAAGCGTTACCATGCGATTCGTTATCGTGGGTGCCGGTCGCGTCGGACTCCGGACCGCGCGCGTACTCCGCGAGGGCGGACACGACGTGGTTCTCGTCGAGAGTGACTCCACGAAAGTAGAGCGTGCCCGTTCGGAGGAGTACGACGTCATCGAGGGCGATGGTGCCGTCGAGGAGACGCTCCAGGAGGCCGACCTCGACGACGCGGACGCGCTCGGCGCACTGACCGGCGACCTCAACGACAATTTCGTGGCCTGTATGATCGCGAAACAGTTAGATTGTCGGACCGTCATGCGGATCGACGAGGACTACCGCGAGGAGATCTACCGCAAGTACGCCGGCGACGTCGACGAGGTGATCTACCCCGAACGACTGGGTGCGATCGCCGCAAAGAACGCGCTGCTGGGCGGCAACATCCGTGCCGTCGCCGACATCGACCAGAACCTCCAGCTCGTCGAGTTCACGATCACCGAGCAGTCGCCAATGCGGGGCTACTCCATCAGCGAACTCGAACTGCCGGCCAACGCCACGCTACTGGCCTTCGGCAAGGCCGACGGCCCGCTCGATCTCCCCGGCGAGGACGAGACGCTCGATCTGGGAGATCACCTCGTCGTGCTCGCCGATTTCGACGTGCTCGGCGACGTTCGCAGCATCGTCGTCGGCGAGACCGGGCGCGCCGCGGCCATGGGGGGTGCCTGAGATGGTCGTCGCCTACGTCATGATCAAGGTGTACACCGGCGATGCCGACCGGCTCAAGGGAGATATCGAGGCCATCGACGGCGTCGCCGACGCCCACATCGTCGCCGGCGACGTGGACTTCATCGCCAAGGTCGAGGTCGACACGCCCGCCGAGGTCAAAGACATCGCCGCCAAACAGATTCAGGAGGTCGACGGAGTCGAGGACACACAAACGTACATCGCGATGGACTAGACGAGCAGCGCCACGGCACTGTGACACGGCTGTCTGATCCGATTTTCGCTCGGTCAGATCCCGAACACTGGGACGAACCGGAACGTGAGATACGCACCGAGCGTCGCGATCGCCGGTACCACGTTCTGCATCAGGACGACCCGGGCGGTGGTCGCGGGATTGAACAACGCCGACGGGTCGGGGACGTCCTCGACGGCCGTCTCTCCGATCGGGGGTAGCTCCTCACCTTCTTCGTCGTCGGACAGCGCGTCGACGGTGACCGGCGGTGCCTCTTCGCCTGTGACAGCCTCGGGCACGGTGATCGGGCGCGTCGCCCGACCCCAGCCGAGCCCGACGATCGACATCGTCGCGATGATGACGAAACTCGCGGGGATACCCAGCACCGAGAGGAACACGACGAGCGTCGAACTGACAGACGCAACGACGATCGCAGCCGTCAAGGGCAGTTCCGTGATGTCGCTGCCCATCGTCTCCAGGGTCCGTCGGGCGATCGTGAACGCACCGATCGCGACGGCGATGCCGCCGAGGATGATCGCCGGATTCATCCCGAGTTCGTTGCTCCCGACCAGCGGCGCGACGGCGTTGGCGATGTTCGAGGTCCCCGAGCTAAATGCCATCAGGCAGCCGATCGCGACCACTGTTATCGTGCCGAACAGTTCCCGGCGGTTGGTCGTCCGGTGGACCCGTGGAACAGGGATGGATCCGGAGCGATCGACATCGAACAGCGGACCGGTGCTGCGCTCCATCGCGACGAAGCGATTCAGCCGCGCGTAGAAGTACCGCCCGAGGATCAGCGACACCCAGAAGCCGATGATCGGCGAGACGACCCACCACACGGCGATCTCTCCCATGACGGCCATATCCAGCACGCCGCCAGCGAGCGCCAGCCCAGCGATCGCCCCGACGGCAGTCATCGACGTGGAAGCTGGAACGCCGAACAGGTTCCCCAGCAGCAGCGCGATGCCGATGAAAAAGAGGACGGCGATCGACGCTTCGAGCGTGAACACGCTGGCGTCGACGACCAGTTCCGTGCCCAGTTTCGTCACGACGTTCCGGCCGATAGTCCAGGCTCCGAGGAAGAAGAACACACCCATCAGTGCCGCTGCGGTGGTTTTGGAGATCGCGTCCGCTCCAACGGCCGGTCCGAACGCGGGCCCCGTCGTCGAACCGCCGATGTTGTAGGCCACGAACATCGCGACGAGGACGCCGACGACGAGCAGTAGTTCGACCATCAACTGTCCCCGTCCGCGGTGTCCTCGTTCCCGGTGGTATCCTCGTCTAACTGCTCTTCGAGCGTCTCTTCGACGGTCTCCTCGACGGTTTCTTCGACCTTTTCACCCACTGTCTCTTCGACCGTCTCTTCGACTTTCTCGCCAACTGTCTCCTCGACTGTCTCCTCGACTTTCTCGCCAACTGTCTCCTCGACTGTCTCCTCGACTTTTTCACCCACTGTCTCCTCAACCGTCTCCTCGACTGTCTCCTCGACCTTCTCGCCAACCGTCTCTTCGACCGTCTCCTCGACGGTTTCCTCGACAGATTCTCCGACGGTCTCTTCGACCTTCTCTCCGACAGTCTCTTCGACCGTTTCACCCACTGTCTCCTCGACCGATTCGCCGACGGTCTCTTCGACCGTTTCTCCAACAGTTTCTTCGACTTTCTCGCCGACCGTCTCCTCGACCTTCTCACCGACTGTTTCCTCGACCGTCTCCTCGACTTTCTCGCCGACAGTCTCCTCGACCGTTTCACCAACCGTCTCTTCGACCGTTTCGTCGACGGTCTCTTCGACTGTCTCCTTGACCGCCGTGGTCATCCACTCGGGGTCGAATCGGGCCATCTTCCAGACGACGTGGATGAGATACGAGATCAGGACGCCGAATCCGAAGGCAAGTCCGACGACGTTACCGACGAGCAAGATCAATGCGACCGAGAGCGCGATCAGGAGGCCGTAGACGAGGTCGACGATCGAGTCGACGCGGCTCGGGTTCACCGCTCTTCCGTCCCAGTCACGGACCTGCCTGTTTCGAAAGCGATTCGCTGCCGACCAGATGCGAGAGAATACACAGTGTTTTTATCAGGAACTCTCGGTTGAAGTACCTTGGCAAAGTATCCGAAATCCGGGCCCGAACGGTCGCCTACAGTGGCGTCCCGCCGGCCCCGCCGTCGCCGTTGGTCTGGGCCTGCTCAAATACCTTTTTACTGTCGTTCGAGAGAGCATTGCTCTCTCGTGATGACGAGAGACGCCTCGGCGTCTCTCGAACCACGTCGGGTATCCTCGTGCCTTCGGCACTGCGGGTACCACTCCTTGCAAAAATCTACGCTAAAAGTACTCTTCGAGTCGCGCCCGCGGCGCGCTCGAAGCGAACCGGCGGCAAGCCGCCGGATACAGATCAGCGTCTTTAGAGCGGTGTTCCACCAGCGCCGCCGTCGCCGTTGGTCTGGGCCTGATCGACCAGTTCCGCCACCGGACCCTCGTACTCGTAGCCGGGGACGATCCCCTCGACGTAGGTGCCTTCGACGTACTCGACGAAGGTCTTGGCGACGCGGGCGGCGGTGTCGGCGTTCCCAAGTTCGAAGCCGTAGGTGACGAGCACGTCGCCGCCGTCGCGTTCGACGGCGTACTCGTCGAGGTCGACCTCCGTGCGGGTTGCCTTGGGGGCGTCTTCCAGCCGGCGCTGCAGGGTGTCGAACCAGCCGTCTGCGACGGCGTCGCCGACCTCGTCGACGGTCGACCCGTCGAGGGTCGGCGCGCGAACCCTGACGGTGTAGGCAGTGCGCCATTCTTCGGCGTCGGCGGCGGTCACGACCCCCTCGAACGCGGTGGTCGTCACTCGATACCCCTCCTCGCTCGACTCGAAGGCGTCGTGGTGATCGAACGCCCGTGCAGCGCTCTCTGGAACGTCGTCAGTCATTGGTCCGCTGTAGGCCGCTGACGGGCAAAAGGGCGTCGTCACAGAGATTCAAGTAGATCCGTCGCCACCGATGGGACGATGCCCCTGACCCCGTTCCATCTGGGACCCGCTCTCCTGCTCGGCGTCCTCTGGGACCGCCGCCTCGACCTCCCGACGCTGCTCGCGGGCAGTGTCGTGATCGACGTGCGCGCCGCTCTCGTCGTGTTCGGGCCGCTCGATGGGCCGACACACGGCATCTTCACGACGTTCGCCGGGGCTACTGCGGTCGCACTCGCCCTCACTGCGTGCGTACTGGCACTACCTGCGTCAGTTCAGCCACTGCTCGACATCGGTCGGCTGGCCCCGACCGACGAGTCGATCCCGGTCCTCGCGGGCGCGCTCGTCGGCACGTACTCCCACGTCGTGCTGGACTCACTGCTGTACAGCGACACACAGCCGTTCTTCCCACTCGCGGGCAATCCGCTTCACCAGACCGGCGTGATCTTGCTCCCGGTGTACGGCGGCTGTGTGATCGCCGGTCTGCTGGGAATCGCAGGGTTCGGCGTCCGCTGGTGGCAGGCGACGTGAGCAGTCGAGAATGCGAGGGACGCGATTTGCACCGAAATCAGACGGTCCGGGATGCTCGCTTCGCTGTGCTTCCGGGGCTGCGACTGATAGGATTCAAATCCCACGGTCGATTTGCACGACTCTCACGTTCGTTCGAGTCGGAAAATGCGAGGGACGCGATTTGAACCGGAGGAAGACGGTCCGGGCGTGCGGCCTCGCTTCGCTCGGCCGGTCCGGGGCTGCGACTTCCAGGGCTCAAATCTCGATCCGTTCGTCTCACACGGACCTCACGCGGTTCGGTCCGGTTCATGCGAGGGACGCGATTTGAACGCGCGGACCCCTACGGGAGCGGGTCTTAAGCCCACCGCCTTTGGCCAGGCTCGGCTACCCTCGCGCACTCGTCACTGTGCCGCGGGTGGGAATGTCCCTTTCGGTCCACTACGAGGTCCCGGGGTCCTCGACGGCCTGCCCGGTGCCGACACCCGGGAGGAAGAACAGGAGACTCGCCAGGAGTGCTGCCACCGTCGCACCGGCGAGCCACAGATACAGTTCCTGCGTGCCGACCATGTCGACGAGCTGGCCGCCGACCAGTTGGCCCGCAGCCCGGCCCGCACCGATGCCGACGCCGGTCATCACGGCCTGGGCCGTCGACGAGAGGGCTTCGGGTGCGAAGCGATGGGCCAGATTCACCGTCGAGAGATTGAACATCGCGTAGCCGACGCCGAGAATGAGCTGGACCGAAATGATGGCCGGTACCGCGCCGGTGAAACCGTAGACGGCGTAGCCAAGGACGTACGCGCCGACGCCCAGCGACAGTTGCCATCGATAGTCGAGACCGATCCGGGCCATCGCGAGGAAGATGATCGCCTCGCCGACGGTGCGGATGAACCACGCCATACCGGTGATGTCGTCGCCGGCCTGGATGTCCCGCATGAAGACGGCGAAGAAGGAGGCTCCGGCGGAGACGACCCCACCCATGACGACCCCGACGACGAGCAGGAGGAGGAAGCGACGGTTGGTCAGCAGCCGAACCGCCTCGCTGCGGTAGTCCGGTGCGACCGTGGTGTCGGGCTTTGGCAGCCCCCACAGCGCGAGGAAGAACCCTCCCATCCCGACGACGTAGATGTAGAAGACGACTGTCGTCCCGAACCACTCGACCAGACTGCCGATCCCGACCAGCCCGAGGCCGAACGCGATCGCACCGAAGGCCCGCACCGAGCCGTACTCCAGCCCCGAGTCCAGCACCATCGAGTTGGCGATGGGCATGATGGGAGCGCGAAAGGAGGCGAAGACGACGCCGGCCGCCAGCAGGAGGCCGAACAGGACCGGCGGGTCGGTGACGGTCTGGCCGATCGCCGGGAACGCAAGTCCCACCAGCCCCGAGACGGCGGTCCCGACCAGCAGTGATCCCTTCGTCTGACCGAACCGATCCGCGACGATGCCCCACAGCGGCTGGGCGAACATCCCAGCGCCGACCATGACCGCACCGATGACGCCCATCTCGAAGCCCGAGAGCCCCAGTTCCTCGAAGTAGACGTTCCGGAACGCCGTGATCCCACTGCCCGCGGCGAAGAAGACGAAATAGAGCGTCTGGTAGCGACGTTTCTCGGCGAGCACACCACAAACAACGAGAATGACTGCTCTTGAATCTGTGGAATTTTACGGTCAACGACGGCTCGTTGACGTGTTGACGGGTGCACGAACGCCGCAGTAACGATGCCTACCAGTCGACCGACAGCGTCCCGTCGTCGTGGGGGTCGGGCGCGATCTCCTCGTTCGTTCGCCGGTCGACGACGTGGATGACGCCTCGATCTTTTTTCGCCGGACACACCTCGGCCGCGCGGATCTCGTCGTCGACCTCGTCCTCGCCGACGAAGTAGGCCTTCGGTGCGGCGATACCGGTGTCGAGACTCAGTTCCCAGTTCGTGGAGACCTCGGCACACTTGCCCGCGCCGATACACTTGTTGGCCTCGAAGATGATCTTGTAGGGCTTGTCCTCGACCGATGGGGCGTCGGCCCCGCCCATCTCGCTGGGGTCGACGGGTCCGTCCTCGTCTGCCATACGCGACAGATAGAGGCCGGGACGCATAAGGGCGACTCTTCGGCGGCGATATCCACTACCCCGAGACTTCGCCGAACGTCAGGCCGAGTTCCGATCCCACCGTCGCGAGCACCGTCTCGACGATCGAATCGATAGCTTCGGCACCCACTGCTGCAGACCCCGCATCGGCGTGCCCACCACCCTCGCCACCGAACTCGTCGACGAGTGCCGGGAGGAGCGTGGCCCCGAGACTGATTCGTTCAGCCATCCGATCGGACGCCCTCGCAGTGACACGGATCTCGCCACCCTGCGTGGAGCAGACGACCGCGAGATCGACGCCGGCCGCCCGGAGCCGTTCTGCGGCCGCCCCCTCGTGTGCCCCGACCCGGGAAAACGCCACGAACAGATCGCCGGCCCGGTACCCGCTGGATCGGAGGACGCTGGTCGCACTGGCGATCCGCTCGTCGCGACCGACCGAGCGGTCGAGTAGCTCTGGGAGCAGTGTCGCCTGCTCGCCGACTGCGCTGAAGAGGGTCGGGAGTGTCGCCGCAGTCCGGGGACCTCGGTGTCCGAGGAAGTCGGTATCGTCCAGCAGGCCGACGAGCAACGGCAGCGCTGCGTCCGCTGGAACGTCCCAGCCGGCTGCCGTTGCCAGCCGAGTGACCAGTTCCGCCGTCGCACCAGCGTCGGTGTCGACGAGCGACGCGACGGCGCTGTCGGCGAGGTCGGCGGGCTCGTGATGGTCGATCAGCAGGGGGGCGTCGGGAGCGACCGGCGAGATGCGATCCGTCGACGGCGCGTCGACGACGACTGCCTCGTCGAACTCTTCGGGAAGGGCACCCTCACAGACCGTCGTCCCCGTGACACGGCGTAACCGCTGTGCCGGTTTCGTCATACCGGCCGGCGCACAGATACTCCCGACACCGAGAATCGTCCGCAGACCCACTGCTGCCCCGAGGCTGTCCAGATCCGCGCGTCGATGTGTGATGAACACGGGCGCGGTCGCCCTCTCTAGCCGCTCGGCGAGCTCAGACATTCTGTGTACTCGTCCTATCGAATCGATGTATCGGCGGCATATAGGTTGTCGGTCGATTCCGCGCGGGACGAGACGTTCCCCGAAGATATGTCACTCACACTGCTGGCCGACGCCGATTCGGAGCGTCCGGACCTCAACACGGTTCTCTCGTCCGTGTCACTGCCCCACGCCGGCCGCGCTACCGAGCCGTCGCAGCGTCGGGCCGTGGAAGAAGAGGCTCAACAGGAGCGCACCGGCCGCCAGCCCCGCCAGTACGTAGTACATCGAGACGACACCGACCGCGTCCATGACGTTCCCTGCGCCGAGCTGGCCGAGCGCTCGTCCCGTTCCGAGGCCGAACGCCGAGAGCACCGCCTGTCCGGTCGACGTCAGGTCGTCCGGTGAGAAGCGGTGCGCGAAGTTCACGACGGCGAGGTTGTACAGCGCCAGCCCCACGCCCAGCACCAGCTGGACCGCCAGAATCGCGGCCGGCGTCGCGACGGTGGCGTAGACGAAGAAGGAGCCGACAAAGAGCGCCGCGCCGAGGGTCAGCTGCGTGCGGTTGGCCAGCCCGATTTTCGCCATCGAGAGGAAGATCACGGCCTCGCCGACGGTCTTGATCATCCACGCCGTCCCGGTGAGGCTGTCGGGCGCCCCGATCGCCCGGACGTACACCGAGAAGTACGCGCTCCCGGACGAACTCGCGCCGCCGAGTAAGACGGCGACCCCGAGCAGGAGGAGAAAGCGCCGGTTGGTCACCAGTTTCAGGGCCTCGCGCTTGAGGTCGGGCGTCAGGTCCGCGTCGGCGTCGGGCACCCCGCGGACGATCAGGACGAGCACGACCATCCCGACCGCGTAGATGTAGAAGACGATCTCCGTCGCAAAGCGCGAGAGCAGCCAGCCGATGACCAGCGATCCCAATCCGAACGCGATCGAGCCGAAGGCGCGGACCTGGCCGTAATCGAGGCCCTTAGAGAGGATCATGGCGTTCGTGATCGGGACGATGGGTGAGCGGACCGTCGAGAGGAGCGCGGTCGCCAGCACGAGCAGGAGGAAGGGATCGGGGACGCTGCCGGCCAGCGGATAGGCGAGGATCGCGACGCTGGAGACGCCGGCCGCGATCAGCAGGACGGGTTTCGAGGCGGCGAAGCGGTCGGCCAGCCCGCCCCAGATCGGCTGGGCGAGCATGCCGCCCACGACCAGCAACGCTCCGAGCAGCCCCATCTGGCCGCCGGTCAGGCCGAGTTCCTCGAAGTAGGCGTTCCGGAAGACGATGAAACCGTTCGAGGATGCGAAGAAGACGAAGTACAGCAACTGGTACCGGCGCTTGTCCCCGAGCATACACCACACACTCGATTCCTCCTACTTGAACCCACGGTTACGATACTACACCCGTTGTTAATAGAGGTTAGCGACCGGCCGAAAAGAGCGTTTGCGGGCGTCAGAGGACACGAACGTCCGTGTTCCTGACCCAACAGTCAGCGTTACTCGTCGTGGATCTCGACGTCGTCGATCGTGATCGGCGTCGTCGGGCCGTCGTGCATGTCCGTGTCGGTGTTGCCGATGGCCTCGACCACGTCCATCCCGTCGACGACTTCGCCGAAGACGGCGTGTTTGTCGTCGAGGTGGGGCTGGGCGTCCAGCGTGATGAAGAACTGCGAGCCGTTCGTGTTCGGGCCACTGTTCGCCATCGACAGTTTACCGGGCTCGTCGTGGCGCAGTTCGTCGTGGAACTCGTCTTCGAACTCGTAGCCGGGACCGCCGCGACCGGTGCCGGTCGGGTCGCCGGTCTGGACCATGAAGTCCTCGATGACGCGGTGGAACTCGACGCCCTCGTACAGCGAGTCGCCCCGGACCTCGCCGGACTGGGGATCTTCCCACGTCGTCGTGTCCGGAGCCGGATCGTCACTGGCGGCCGGGTCGTGCTCGGCCAGCCCGAGGAAGTTCTCGACCGTGCGGGGCGCGCGCTCGTCGTACAGTTCCAGTTCGATGTCGCCTTTCGACGTCGTCAGTGTGACGCGAGTCATGGCTGAGGAGAAGTGGTCACCGGGCAAAACAGTGGTGGTTACGGGGACGAAGCGCGCGTCGCCAGCACGAACTCCGTGCTCGATCCGAGCGGATCGTCTGCCACCATCGTCCGAAGGTCGTCGAATCCGGCCTCGCGGAGGTACTGCAGGGTCTGTTCGCGCCCCGGAGCCGAGAAGAACATCTGCCCGCCCATCCAGTTCCGGCGGACGGTCTCGAATCGGCCACCGGGCAGCGTCAACAGGAGTCGGCCGTCCGGCCGGAGCACCCGTGCGAACTCCCGATAGACTGCGGGCTGTTCGTCACGAGGCACGTGGAAGACGGCGTGGTAGGCCGTGATTCCGTCGACCGTTTCGTCGGTGACAGGGAGTGCGGTCATGTCGCCCTGCAGCAGGCCCGCGGCCGGTACCGTCTCGCGGGCGAGTTCGAGCCCACGCCGCGAGAAATCCAGCCCGACGCTCCCCGGCGGGAGATTCGCGAGCGTCCGCTCCCCGTCCCCACAGCCCACGTCGAGGACGACGGGTTCGGCCGGTAGCTCGGCGAGCAGGTCGTCGATCAGGTCGGCGTCGGAGCCGGTCGGATCGCGACGGCGGGCGTACGTCTCGGCAACGTCCTCCCAGGCGTCGCGGATCGCTGAACGGTCCATACCGTTCGGTGGGCTTCCAGTCTCAAGAGGGTGCTGTAGGTAGACGGTATTTCGGTTCAGCGACCAACTGCCGGTATGAGCGATACTGTGGATCCGCGGACTGGTGCGGTCGATGCGATCGCCGATCGACGGTACGAACGTGCGGGTGACGAGTACACACGCGCTGCCTGGCAGCGACTGGCGACGCCCCACGACGGACAGCACCCATTCGAAGCGGACGAGCGCGGCTGGATCGGCCGCGGCCTCCAGTTCATGACGGCTGCAGCGGTCGCCTATCGCGTCGCTGGCGTCCCGAAGCGGGCGACTCACCGGGCGGTCGAAGGGGTCGCCGTGGCACGGGATCTCCAGCGGACCCTGGACCGACCGGTCCAGCAGGCCTGTCTCGGGGAGTTCGTCGCGGACTTCCGGGTCGTCGGTGACGTGGGCGACGCGACGGCGGCCTACGAGGACGCCGCCGACGCGTTCCGTGAGGCTGCTGGGTCCGTTGAAGATCCACAGCAGTGGACGACCACGCCACTGTTCGAGGCGGCCACGGCGACACTCAAGCAGGTCGCTCGTGGACTGGACGACGGCGAGATCGCGATCGAGTGGACGGACGTTCACGGGTCTGATCCGAACGAACCGGGACCGTTCCTCGCTCGCCGTGTCGAGTACAAGCGCCAGCGGTTCCGGTCGCTACTTGCACGAACCATCGACGCAGGCCATCTTGCAGCCAATCGCGGGACGACGGAGTACAGCAACGACACCTTTCAGTGTCCGAACTGTGGGTCGACAGACGTGAACTGGATCGCCGACCGGACGCTGTGTCTCCGGTGCTCCAGTCAGATGGTTCCCCAGTAGTCGCGGTTCGCTGTCGAACACGCTGCCGAGTCCGAGGCGGGATCTATTGGACAGATTTGATCTTCAACTGGTAATATTGTTTCCGCTCCAATAATATTAACACGATCTATCTTAAAAACATCTATTATGATAAGGGGGCCGAGTTGCAGTGGTGTGGTGGATAGTCACAGGAACCGAGACGACAGCTGGAGGGAGTGCTGATGCGTGAACTGTCGCGCCGGTCGCTGTTACGTATCAGTGCGTCGCTGGGCGTCACCGGCGCACTGACGAAAGGCGCCCTCGCGTCCGAGAGCGACTCCTCGGAGTCCGAGCACCACCGCTCGCCGGACCTCGACAAGTACGTCCAGCCGCTCCCCATCCCGGAAGAACGGGACGCCGACGGCTGGTATCGCGGGGCCGACTATCACGAGATCCCGATCGAAGAGACGAGCCACTCGTTCCACCCGGACCTGGGTGAGACGACGATCTGGGGGTTCGACGGCCAGTTCCCCGGTCCGATCCTCTCTGCGTATCGTGGCGAGCGCCTCGCCGTCGAGTTCGACAACAGCGGCCTGCCCGAGGATCACCTCTTCGAGATCGACGAGCGCATTCCGGGCACAACGTCCGACAACTACGTCGACTACGACGGGCCCGTCCCGGACGTACGGAACGTCACGCATATTCACGGACTGAACGTCAACCCCGAAGCGGACGGTCAGGCCGAGATGTGGACCTCACCCGACGGGGTGACGGGCCCACGGTTCGCCGACGCAGTACAGGAATTCCCGAACCGCCAGCCCCGATACACGGGGATGTACCACGACCACGCACGCGGGATCAGCCGTCTCAACAATTACGCCGGCCTGGTCGGTCCCTACATCATCAAGAGCCGCCGCGAGGAGTTCATGGACCTGCCCGACGGCGAGTACGACGTGCCGCTCGTCCTCGCGGATCGGACGTTCCACGACGATGGCGAACTGTTCTACCCCGACGAGTTCATGGCGACCTTCGCCGGTGACACCTCGACGGTCAACGGCGCGGTGTGGCCCTACATGGAGGTCGAACCCCGGAAGTACCGCTTCCGTATCATCAACCTCTCGAACAGTCGCGCGTACGATCTCGGCCTGCGCAACGAGAACGGTGACGACCACGACGTGCCGACAAAGTACCAGATCTCGGCCAGCCACGGCTTCCTTGACGAGGTCGTTCCGATCAGCCACGGCGAGGACATGGAGTCGCTCGTCGTGGCGCCCTTCGAGCGCGCCGAGATCGTCGTCGACTTCTCGGAGTACGCCGGCGAGACGCTGACGGTCACGAACGGGGCCGACTTCCCGTACGCCGGCGGGAGCCACAGCGAGTCGGGCGACCACAGTTCCGGCTCCGACAGCGGCGGTATGGACATGGGCGACGGCGGCATGGACATGGGCCACGACGGCATCAAGCCCCAGTTCGACGAGGTCATGCAGTTCCAGGTCACCGAGGAGGTCTCGGAACCGGACTGGAACGACCACCCGACCGACCTGTGGCTCCCCGACTCGCTCACGACCGACCCAGAGGAAGCGGAGACGACCCGCACGATCACGATGGGCATGGGCATGGACGAACACGGGCTGATGCGCCACCACCTCAACGACCGCCACTGGGGTGATGGTGTCCACCAGCAGCCACAGCTTGGCTCGACGGAGATCTGGGAACTGGTCAACGACACCGACCACACCCACCCGATCCACCTCCACCTCGTCCACTTCGACGTGATCGAACGCGAACAGCACGACAGCGACCACGGCCCACAGCCACCGCTGCCGAACGAACGGGGCGGCAAGGACACCGTCCGGGTCGACCCCGGCGAGACTGTCCGGATCGCCGTCGAGTTCGGCGATTACACCGGCAAGTTCCCCTTCCACTGCCACATCCTCGAACACGAGGAACACGACATGATGCGCCAGTTCGAGGTCGTCGGCGGCGAAGACGACGACGAACGCGGCTGGGGTGACGACGACACCGACCACGATCAGGGCTGGGGGAACGACGGCGAGGACGGGAACAGCGGTCGCGGCAACGGCCGTGGACGAGACGACGATGACGACGACCGCGGACGCGGCGACGACGGCAACGGACGCGGCTGGTAGGCCTACAGAAAGTCGACGAGCAGTTCGTTGACCCGTTCTCTTGCGTCGAACTGCACCCAGTGACTCGCGTCAGGGATGCCTTCGACCCGGAGGTTCTCGACCCACTGTTCGTTGCCCTCGGTCAGTTCGCTATCCAGCGCGTGGTCGTTCTCGCCCCAGACCAGCATCGTCGGCACGTCGACCGACTGATTCGGGACGCCATCGCCGAGGAGATACTGTTTCACGCGCTGGCGACCCAGCGCCCGGTAGTAGTTGAGCGCCGCCGTCACCGCCCCTGGCGTCGCCAGCGCGGACTTGTAGCGCTCGATATCCTCGTCGGTGAACGCGCCGGACTGGGTCTCTTCGCGCAGGAGCGACTCGACGACGGCGTAGTCGCTCCACTGGAATCCGGTCTCGGGGAGCCACGGCAACTGGAAGTAGAAGACGTACCACGACTTCCGGAGTTGCGAGAACGAGGTTCGAAGCCGGCGGTCGAAGCGGTTCGGATGGGGCGCGTTGAGGATCACCAGACGGTCGACGACGTCGGGGCGGTCGATCCCGACCTGCCAGGCGATCAGGCCGCCCCAGTCGTGACCGACGACGTGGGCCGCGCCGTCGCCGTAGTGGTCGACGAGTCCGGCCACGTCGGCGACCAGTTCGTCGATGCTGTAGGCCGACACCCCGGCAGGCCTCTCGGAGCGGTTGTACCCCCGGAGGTCGGGCGTGACGACGCGATACCCCGCGTCGACGAGCGCCGGGAGCTGGTGTTTCCACGAGTACCAGAACTCCGGGAAGCCATGCAGCAGGACGAGGAGATCCCCGTCCTCCGGGCCGGCGGTGACGCAGTGCAGGTCGATCCCGTTCGTCCGAGCGGTCTCGTGGGTCAGGTCAGTGTCGCCGAGGGAATCTGTGGTAGTCATGGGGGGCCGTCGAAACAGCCGGCGTCCGTCAGTGGTCGATCAGTAGTCGATCAGGTCGCCGAGCACGGCCGACGCGCTGCCGTCGTTGATCACGGCGCGGGCCTCGGCCAGTCCGTCGTCGAGACTCGACACGTCTTCGCGGGCGTACATCCGCATGGCCGCGTTGAGTTCGACCGCGTCGGCGAAGGCGCCCTGTCGGTCGCCGGCCAGCACGTCCTCGGTGATCTCGGCCGAGTCGGCGGCCACGTCCTCCACTTCGAGGTCCTCACTCTGGAGGTCCATGCCGTACTCGCTGGTGCGGATCTCGTAGTCGACGATCCCGTTCTCGTCGGCGTCCTCGTCGTCGGAGGGCCACTCGGCGACCACGGTCGCACCGGGTCTGATTTCGTCGTAGCCTTCCATCCCCTGGAAGAAGAGTGCGCGCTCGACCGTGCTGGTCTCGGACTGTCGGAAGGTGTTGACCATCTTCTTGGCGAACGCGAGGTGGTAGAAACTCCCGAGGTGCACGTCGGCGTCTGCGGGGTTGGCCAGCGTCTCGACCGTGTTGACGAACGAGCGTACGCCCATCATGTCCCGGCGCTCCCAGAGGTCGTCGATGCCGGGGTTGAAGTTGGGCTGGTAGTAGAATCCGAAGCCAACGTCGTCGACCATGTCGGCGCTCTCGCCGGGCGTGAGATCCGTCTCGGCCCCGAGTTCGTCCAGCACGTGCTTGTAGGCGTCGAGTTTCTGCGTGGGGACGCGGTCGCCCGAGTGGACGACGACCGGCGTACCCGCCGCGGCGGCGACGACGCCTGCAGCGACCCCGAGGATCGCGGTGGTGTGCTTGCCATCGTAGTTGGCCCCGCAATCGACCGGGTCCGCTCTCGGTGCCTCGACCTCGACGCTCTGCTCGGCCATCACGTCGACGAACGCCGCCAGTTCCTCGGGCGTGTTGCGCTTCCAGCGGTTCGCCAGCCAGAACGCTCCGAGTGTCGTCTCGTCGGGCTCGCCGTCGAGGATGCGCAGGAACGCGTCGCGGGCCTGCTCGCGGGTCATGTCCTCGGCGGACTTGTGTCCCGAGCCGACGACCTCAGTCATCAGGCGTTTGAGCGGCCACTCGCCGTACTCACTGGTCGCGTGTGCCATGCGAACGGGTTCGGGTGCGACCGGCTAAAGGCCCCCGGTTTCCCGTAAGCGTCGCCGCCCCGAGCCCCGCAATTCTTTGGGCTGAACGCGGTGAGCGCCGGGTCGGAGGCGAAAGGGATACACCGAGGTAGTCCTAAGCCGAACCGATGAGTCTCCAGTCGGGCGACTGGCGCGAGCGCATCGACGACGTGGACGCCACCCTCATCGACGGCTACCAGAGCGGGTTCCCTGTCGAGGAACGGCCGTTCGAGACCGTCGGCGAGCAGCTGGGTATCGAGGCCGACGAGGCGCTCGCCCGCGTCCAGCGATTGCTCGACGGGGGGATCTTTCGTCGCTTCGGACCAGTGCTGAATCCGCCGGTGATCGGGTCGTCGGCACTCGCAGCGATCACGGCTCCCGAGGATCGCTTCGAGGAGTGTGCCGAGATCGTCAACGGCTACGACCAGGTCAACCACAACTACGCCCGCGATCACGAGTTGAACATGTGGTTCGTCGTGACCGCGAGCACGCGTGAGAAACGGGACGCCATCCTCGACGAGATCGAGGAGCGAACGGACTGTTCTGTGCTCGTGCTCCCGATGCTGACCGACTACTACATCGACCTGGAGTTTCCGGTCGTCAACGGCGACCGCTTCGCACGGGAGAGTCTCCAGTCGACCGACGTGGACGCGACCCGGATCAGCGAGTCGGCCGCCGCCGATCTGACGCCACTGGCCCGGCGGCTGTTATTGGCGATCCAGGACGGCATGCCTCTGACGGCGACCCCGTACCGCGACGTGGCCGAAGACGTCGACGCGCCGGTCGCGGACGTGCTCGACACGATCGAACGACTCCGGGTCGACGGCTGTATCAAGCGGATCGGCTGTGTCGTCAACCACGTGACGACCGGTTTCGACAGCAACTGTATGGTCGTCTGGAACGTCTCCGACGACGAACTGGACGAGCGCGGGAAAACGGTCGGCGAACTCCCCTTCGTCACGTTGTGTTATCACCGGCCACGCAGGCCTGGCCAGGACTGGGAGTACAATCTCTTCACGATGATCCACGGTCGCGAGGCCGACGCGGTCGACGCGAAGATCGACGAACTCGCTCGCGACTACCTCCCCGTCGACCACGAGCGACTCTACTCGACGGAGACGCTGAAGCAGACCGGTGCGCAGTACGCCGATCTTGTGAGCGAGTGAGTGACAACTCTCGCTCCACCGTATCCGGGAGAACTCACAGACGGCGTTCGGTCCCCGGAACGCTTTTGCGTTAGTTGGTTCTTAGTGGGAGGTAAGTAGATGGCCGTCAGCGAGCGCGCGACCGTTCTGATCGTCGACGACGAACCCGACGTCGTAGACGCGTATGCGGCCCAGATACGCGAGCAGTACGACGTCGAGACCGCCTACAGCGGTCAGGAAGCGCTCGACGCGCTCGGGCCGGAGATCGACGTGGTGTTGCTCGACCGCCGGATGCCCGACATCTCGGGCGACGACATCCTCGAGCGCATTCGCGAACGAGATCTTGAGGCGCGGGTCGCGATGGTGACGGCAGTCGATCCCGACTTCGACATCATCGATATGCCGTTCGACGATTACGTCGTCAAGCCGGTCGCCCGGGCGGACCTCTTCGAGACGATCGAACGACTCCAGAGCTGTGCGGCCTACCAGACTCGCCTCCGCGAGTACTACTCGCTCACCTCGAAGTTCGCCGCGCTGAAAGCGACGAAGACCGACGCCGAGTTGCGATCGAGCGACGAGTTCCAGGAACTGGAAACCCAGATCGACGACCTCCGGACGCAACTCGACGAGATGGTCAACCGGTTCGACGAGAACGACTACGAGGCCATCTTCCGGGACGTCGGCGGGCGCGCCGAGTTGACCTTCGACGAGTAGCGCGGGCCCGTTGTTCTTCTCCGGTACCACTTCCGAAAGCACTAACCGAAGATATTCCCTAGGGAGACGCGATGAGCCAGCAACTGCCGGACGTACAGGCGTCGAGTCCGGACGTCACCGTCGGACTCAACCGCGTCGGCGTCACCGGCGTCGAGAAACTCGTCAAGATCGACCGGGCCGACCAGCGACCGATCGTGCTGATGGCGGAGTTCGAGGTCTTCGTCGATCTCCCCTCCTGGCGCAAAGGGGCGGACATGAGCCGCAACATGGAGGTCATCGACGAGACGCTCGAAGCGGCCGTCCGGGACGAGGTGGCCGGTGTCGAGGACGTGTGTGGCGACGCTGCCGAGCGCCTGCTCGACAAGCACGACTACACGACCAACGCCGAGGTGCGGATGGAAGCCGAGTACGTCACCCGCGAGGAGACACCCGAATCCGAGCGCCCGACCCAGTCGACGGCCGACATCATCGCGTCGGCGACCGCAGACCAGGACGGGACTCGCGAAGAGATCGGCGCGCGTGTGACGGGGATGACTGTCTGTCCCTGCTCACAGGGGATGTCCGCCGCCCGTGCCCGCGAGACACTGCGTGGACTGGACGTCGAAGACGAGACCATCGACGCGTTCCTCGAAGAGGCACCCCAGCCCGGTCACTCCCAGCGGGGCCACGCCACCCTCACCATCGAGAGCGAGGGCTCCCCGGAAGTGGACCTGCTGGACGTGATCGAGGTGGCCCGCGACTCGATGAGCGCCCGGATCTACAACCTCGCCAAGCGCCCGGACGAGGACCACATGACCTACGAGTCCCACAAGAACGCCAAGTTCGTCGAGGACTGCGTCCGATCGCTGGCCGAAGGCGTGGTCGATCGGTTCGACCACCTGCCCGAAGACGCCGTCGTGACGATGAAACAGTCCAACGACGAGTCGATCCACCAGCACAACGCCCACGCCGAGCGGATCGCCCACTTCGGCGATCTCGAGGACGAACTGGCCGACTAGTCGAACAGTATTCCCCACTCGTTCTATCTGGCGCCTGTGTCGAAACGGAGACCTCGAAAGCCCTCGGCACGATCCGGCGGTCTGTGCAGGATATCCTCCCTTCGGTCGGATAGTGCCCACGCAGACCGCCGGAACGAGCCTCGCCCTTTCATCCGCTAGGCTCGTGGACAGTTCGTCCGGCTACGTCCTGGTGTCTGCGTGAACGAAGTGACCGCAGGCTCAGGAGAGCGTACTCTCCTGGTGGATGAACGGGCAAGCGTCGCGAGGGCTTTCGAGGTGTCCGCTCCGGCGAGCGTACTGGCGCTGTCTCATTCGGACACGTCGTCACTCACCGGCTATCTTCTGGGCACGTTCCCAGCGGGGTTCGAACTCCTCGTAGATCCCGTCGGCGAACTCGGGGTCCTTGAGGTCGATCACGGCGAACGTCGACCCGCCCAGCGGGTGGGGAACCTCGATGCAGACCTCGATGTCGTCGATCAGTTCGAACGTCGCCGTCACCTCGTCGCTCGTGCGGTAGTGGTAGTTTTCGTACTGCTGGAGCCGCCGCTGATAAGCCTGACCGATGTCTTCCGGCACGGCCTCGATGAAGGAGGGGGGCAGGAGCATGTACACCGCCACCCCGCGCTCCAGCGCCCGTTCGAGTTCGTCGACCAGTCGATCGGTCGTCTCGGTGAGATCGAGTTGCTGGCCCGGCAACGCGCCGACCATGACGATCAGATCGTCGGCCGCCGAGAGGCGCTCGACCAGGAGATCGACGGTCTCCTGTGGCCCGACCGCCGCGGTCCAGAACGGCTCGTCGACCGGTTCGGCCGACTCCAGTTGATCCGAGAGTTCGTCGACGATCTCCTCGTACTGCTCGGCCTTCTCGTCGAGCTGGCGCTTCTTGTCCTCAAGCAGTCGTTCCAGCGCCGTGTCCGGTTCGACGGGCGCGTACTTCTTGGGTCGACTGGCCGTCTGACTCCGCACGAGGTTGTACGTCTCCAGGCTGTTGAGCACGTCGTAGATCCGGCCCATCGGCACGTCACTGGCTCGGGACAACTCTTTGGCGGTTGTCGGCCCGGTGTCGAGTAGCGACCGGAACGCACGATCCTCGTACTCGGAGAGGCCGAGGTCTCTGAGGTTCGCCATACAGTCGGCACGCCGTGGAGGATAAAAAACGCTCCGGCAGTTTTCCTGCGTGGATCGTTGTTCGACGGTGACGACCGAACGTCAGTTCCGCCCTCGCTCCAGTTCGGCGTCCGTGCTCAGCCGGCGATGTCACCGCTCGTCGGTCAGCACCGCTTCGAGATCGGCCGGCGACGCCGCGGAACCGACTGGTTCCCCGTTCCGGACGAGCGTCGCCTCGTCGCCGCCCACGTCGGGGACGACGACCGTCTCGTGGTCGGCCAGCCGCAGTGCCGCACGGTGGAGGTCGCTGCCCGCGGCGGGGCCCACCCGCAAGACGCTCTGGTCGAGGAAGCGGGCGGCCGTCGCCGCGTAGTGAGCCACCTCGACGCCCATCCTGTCGGCCGCCCCGGCGAAGGCAGCGACCGCATCGTGTGCGGCCCCGCGATATCGATCGTCGTTGGTGAGCGCCGCCAGGTCCAGGAGGGCATCGGCCAGTTCGACCGTCGCATCGAGGGGGTACTGCGAGCGCGAACAGAGCCCCGGCCCGTCGGCCGGCCCGTCCCGGAAGGCGCCCGAGTCGACCTGCAGGTGGTCGATGGTCCAGTCCGCGACCGCTTCGGCTGGCCCGCCCTCGCCCAGCACCTGCCAGCTCGTCGTCAGCCCCTGGAGGACGCGGGCCTGGTCGAGGAGCAGGCCGGCCGGTCCCGTCTCCCCGTCCGTCCGGTAGTGCGTGACCGCGCCCCCGTCGACCAGCGTCGCACTGATCGTGTCGCGGGCGCGCTCGGCGTACCGACGCGCGCGCTCGTCGTCGGTGTAGGCGGCGTAGGTACACAGGGCGTCGACGGCCAGCCCGTTCCGATCGGCGTACACCGTCTCGTCGACGAACGGGGCGTCGGCCGTCACGCGGTCGCTCGCGTCGAGTTGGTGGTACTGATCGTCGCCGGCCTGGCTCCCCGCGAACGCTCCACTCGTCCCCTCGACATCGACCCAGAGATCCGTCGTCAGGTAGTCGATGGCGTGCTCGGCGGTCTCGCGATAGGCGTCTTCGCCGGTGTAGCGATAGCCGTGCGCGAACGCTCGCACGAGCGCCGCGTTCTCGTCGAGCAATCGCTCGGTGCGGGCCTGCGACCACTTGCGACCGTTGGCGTACCGGTAGAAGCCGCCGTCGTCGGTGTCACGCAGGTGGGTCCGGATCGCCTCCAGCGTGCGCGTGGCCTGATCGCGAGCCCGCACCAGCGCGAACTCGACGGTCCGCGGGAGGGGGAACTTCACGTCGGTCCCCCACCCGCCGTAGGACTCGTCGTACGCCGCCAGCAACTGCTCGACCATCAGCTCCTCGATGCGGGGCGTCACCTCGCCGCCCGGGGGCGCGTCGGTCTGGAGCGACCGCGGCACCGACCCCGCCGACTCGCCCTGGGCGTTCCACGTCTCCCGGACGCTGTCGAGGATGCCGCGAAAGCCGTCGGGGCCGAGGTAGGTCGCCCCCGTGAGGACGGTCCCCGCCGGCGTGAGAAACACCGTCGACGGGAACCCGCCCATCGTGTACCGCTCACGTACCTCTGGATGGCGATCACCGTCGACACGGACGGGGACGAACCCGTCGTTGACGTTGGCCGCGATGCGTGGCTCGGCGTACGTCTCGCGATCCATCTCGCGACACTCCGGACTCCAGGGCACCGTCAGCGCGAGCAGGATCGGCTGCCCGGCCTCGCGTGCCGCCTCGAAAGCCGACGGGCCCCACTCGCGCCACTCGACTTTCGTCTCCGCTGCGAACTGATCCATACGTCGGCTACGACCGGGGCGGGAAAGAGGCTTGCATTCTGTCTCGGCACACGAAAAGCGTTTGAGGCCACGACAGCTACGTGGAGTATGCTCCGGGTTATCGCGGTGTTGCTGTTGATACCGCTGCTGGACGCCCTCTTGCTCGTCGTCGCGGCCTCGCAGTTCGACGGCCTCTCGGCGCTCGTCGTCGTCCTGCTGGTCGTGGTCACTGCCCTCATCGGCTCGCTGCTGGTCCGCGCCGAAGGACGTCACACCCTGCGGCGTGTCCAGGAGAAACTGGCCACCGGCGAGGTCCCAACGGACGAACTGATCGACGGCGGCTTCCTCGTCGCCGCCGGCGCGTTCTTCCTCACGCCAGGCTTCGTCACCGACTTCATCGGCCTCCTGCTGGCGGTGCCGCTCACTCGTGCGCCGATCCGCGCTGCCGCCAAGCGCTGGGTTATCACGCCCTACCTCGACGCCAAAGCGAACGGGTTCGTCTCGGGCAACGTCTACATCGGTGGCTTCCCGGGGCAGGGCGACGCGAGCGGTGCCGCGGGTCCCGGCCCAGGTGGTCCGGACCCAGACGGGGGCGGCCCCAGCAACGCCGGCTCCGGCGGCTCGAGCGACACCACCGGCTCGCCCAGTGGCTTCGACCACGACAACGCTACCGACATCGACTTCGAAGAGAAACGCGACGAATGACCGCACGGCGTGGTGGCGATCCACACCCCGCCCCCGAAAAGTAACGTTTAACAGTACCCCTCGGGTACACCAAAGTGCGCTCGCTTGGGCCAATAGCTCAATCAGGTTGAGCGCTCGGCTGATAACCGGGAGGTTCGCGGTTCAAATCCGCGTTGGCCCACTCAAACTTCTGAGGTTTCCGAATCACCACACAGCGGCGAGCTACTTATAAATAACGACGGAAAACAGATACTCATTTCAACAGAGCACCGGTTGATGACCTTCTGGTCAACCCGTCATCTTGCGGTTCGGTTCAGCCGAAATAGTGGTGTCGCGCAAGAGGTGTCGTGACACTGAAGATTCCCGCTACTGACACACTGCATCGAGGTGAAAAAGACCACGAGTTCCTGACGCTCCAACTCCGGGGGTTCGACAACCGAAGACCACCTTGCAAATCGGGATTCTATTGGAATACTCCGACGCCGTCAGGCGAATATCGGTAGTTTTACACTGCTGGTTCTCGTCTAATAGGGTGAAGACAGTTTCTCGCGGGACTTGTGCTTGGGCAGTCGTGACTGTGTTGTTTCTCTCGACTGTTCCAGTGCATAGAGGGTGAGTGCCCAACTGACCGTTGAGTGTCTTCTTTTCATCCATGAGTATATCAGATACATCTACGCCAGCAGAACAGCCAACCCAGCTTACGCTTGACGAGATCTGGAAGCGGCGCGACGAGCTGATTCAGCGCGGATTCAAGATGCCAGAGACAACACTCATTGAGGCGATTCCTGGAACAGGTAAAAGCTACGGTGGGGTCAAGTGGGCAGCACAGACTGGAAAACCGCTCACTGTCCTTGCACCGCGCCACGATTTGCTTGATGATGACTATACAGAGTGGTGTGAAGACTTCGGCCTGAACGACTATCGATTGCCATCGTTCTTTCGAGATTGTACGAGTTTCGAGAAGAACGGAAAAGGCGAATACGAACCCGTGAATGCTACAGCAGGAGAACTCAGGAGAGAATATAGTCACGGGATAGGTGGAAAATATCTCCATCAATCTCATTCCGATCTTCCCTGTCAGAAGGACGGTGAGTGTCCGTTCATGGCCAAACAGGAGTTCGAGCCTTCAGACTACGATGTGCTGCTCGGCACGTACCGTCATGCAAAATCCAGCGAGGCGATTGAAAACAGGTATGTCGTCTTCGATGAGTTCCCTGGCAACGACTTTCTGATGACATTCAAGGATGGAGTCGCCCCTGTTGTCACTGCATACTTGGAGGGCAACGAGGAACAACTACCCTTCAAAGACTATCTCGATTTCGTAGAGCGCAAAGGGAATTCCGAAGCTCAGGAGTACATCAAGGAATGGAAAGGGAGCCATCGGTTTCCTCAAGACTACAAACACGCACGGAAGAGTCCCAACCCATCTGCTCATTCGTTTGCTCCTCTTGCGACTCGTGCGCTCATCGAGAAAGAACGCCTCGACAACAATTGGGAGTACGCTGATCTCGGGGACGGATGTGTGGCTGTGCGGAACCCCAAAGAAGATGAGTGGACATTCTTGCGTCCACCTGACCTGAGCGATGCGGAGAGTGTTCTCGCGTTTGATGGAACACCGAACATGGATTTGTGGGAGGTGTCTCTTGGGGAGCAGATTGAACGGTTGTCGCTTCTCGATGTAGACGAACGGGTGAGGTGTCTACAAGGTGTACTTGACTACCAGTTTGTCCAGACGACTGAAAAGTGGAAAGCCATTCAAAGCGGAGAGGGGGCAGCACCGCCGAAGGATTTGGCCGTCATCGAAGGGATTGCACACAAAGAAGGTCAGACTCCTGCGCTCATTAGTTCGCAGAAAGCCATTCGCCAATACGAACCGAAGGGACTGGCAGAAATCACGGAAACTGTCGAACACTACAACAACCTCAAGGGGATGAACAAGTTCGGGCCAGAACGATTGGGCATCGTATTGGGGAATCCCCACCCTGGAGATGATGAGATAGAAAAGTGGGCCGCGCTGGCTGGTGAGTCTGCCGAACGCCGGGTGGTAAACGGACAAAAGACAACTGGAAAAGAGACAGATTATGGGTCATTCGGAAACAAAGTGATGCACACACTCGTTCATGACGAAGTTTTTCAAGCGGCGATGCGCTTCGGACGAGAAAAAGAAAATGGTGAACAGGGAGCAACCGTATTCATCCACACCGCGGCTATTCCTGCATGGTTGCCCGTGGAGAAACAGATTATCGACGAGGACGTCCAATCATGGCTGACTGAGAAAAATGGCATGAAGGACACCATCGACGCAATACGGTCACTGGATGGCTGGAAAGACACGGTGTGGAAGTCAACAGAACTCTACGACCACGTGTCAACCTCAAATCGGAACGTGAGAAATCGTCTTGATGACCTCGTCGAGGCTGGCTACATCAGCTTCGAAGGAAAGTGGGGACATGGAACACCGAAACACTACACGAACATCTGCCTGGAGGATGCCGGTTGTTTCGGTCACGTTGAGTGGCCGTAGTATCTTTCGGAAGTGTCGCTAATGGGTTCTATAACGACGGTTCCGAAAGAACGCAAAAATGCATAGAGCGGGGCATAAAACCAATTTGTTGTCGGATAACACCTTCCATGCTGTCTGGTTTGCCAGTTCTCTCGCGACTCATTTCGAGCAGTTCAGCCAACTCTCAATTCCTAATCTCATACGGGAAAATTCGCAGAGCGGCTTACCTACTGTGCGCTCGCGTAAACTGGGTAATGTTCCAACCGGGTGTCCCTTCATAGAGGTGGTTTTTGTTACTCCCTCTATGTGCTGTTTCCTTCACAGACTACCTCTCGGAGTTCTTCGTAGAGTTCGGGATGGTTCTCTCGCAGTATCTCCACGTCAGTCGTGAGTTCTTCCTCGATCTTTCGTCGAACACGGGATACTGCTTGGTACTGGAGATTTTCGTCCGTGTTCTCTTCTCCCTCTATGAGTTCACGTTCTCGATCGGTCAGTAGGGCGCGGCGTGCCATGGTTCCACTCACGTACGCACGTCACTTAGCAATTCCCCTATTCGGGAATGTTCCCACATATGGGAATTATTAAGTAGCTGGCTGAGAGACTATGAAGTAGAAGCGCGGTGTCGCCATCGCAGAAATGGCCGGTGCGCCAACACCGACCGCGCTTCGGGAGACACCGAAGCATGACAGACAACGACTCTGCGGCAGATAAGAGCATCGTCAATGAACTCAATTTCGGCGCGAAGACTGCGAAGCGTGTCGGGTGGGAAGCGTGGGAATTCTCCATTGAATCACCTCATCTCGTCCGTGTCACCAACGCCTCATACGGGATCGAGAAAGACGACCACAGCTATCTCGTTGGCGTCGAAGATCGAGATGGCCACGTCGTTCCGGCAGAGTGTGAATGTCCAGCAGACAAGTACAACGAAGAGTACGACTGCAAGCACAAGGTCGCACTCGCAACGGTCGCCGGTCCTGTCGTTCTGCAAGCTGCTGTTGACTGTCCAACCCCTGCGGTCAACACCGAGAGAACCCCCACGTACACGTTAAAAGAACAGATTCGGACTGATGGTGGGGTAATTACGGAGCAGAAGACTGAGGACATCAGCCGCGTCTATGCAGAGAAACCTGACGAGTGTGATTGTGCCAAACTCTCCGATGACTTTCCCTGCTGGTCGTGCGTAAGAGACGGGAAGCGGGATCTACCAAAATAGAACAGTAGAGAAACGCCGCTCTATGAGTTGCCTCTCCGAATAAATACGAGACTTCGACTCATTATCTTCTATAGGAAAACAACAATACGGAGAACTTCTCTTGAAGAGGGATATATCCGTCATCTATTTGTGAACTCGGCAGACCAATACGATACATCAGAAATGAGTCAGTCTACCCTCTACGAACGTCCATACGTAAACTCAAATCTATTCTCAGGACACTATTTGGACGAGCGTGTTCAGGAGCGCGACGAATGGGACTGTGATGAGGCGGCCAGCGAAGCAATGGACAAGCTCCAATCCCTCTACGAATTAGAAGGGATACTGGTCGAAAGCTATAGCGAAGACGCGCTTATCGACAACTGGATAGACGAGGTTCTTGATGTACTCGGATTCGGAACGCAAGACGAAGTGACACTTCCAGATGGAGGCGGCTTCGTCGACGAGTTGCTTTTTGAGTCACCAACCGCACGGCGCGAAGCTGCAGAAGTCTATCTCAACACCGAAAATACAAGTGATCTCTTTGAGCGGGGTATCGGCATCGTTGAAGCCAAACAGTGGGACGCCGCGTTCGACGTCCAGTTCAGTGAACAGCGACCCTACCGCAACGCCTCTCACCAGACCAAACATTATCTGGAGAACACGCCGCAGAACATCCAGTGGGGCGTACTTACCAACGGGCGCAAATGGAGGCTCTATGGAACCAATGATTACGAGACTCAGACCTACTACGAAGTAGACCTCCCCGAGCTACTCGAACGTGGCGACCTGGAGATGTTCAAATACTTCTACGTATTCTTCCAGCCAGAAGCGTTCCACGAGTCTACTGGAACAACGTTCCACGACGAAGTGTGGGCTGAAAGCGAAACCGCTTCGCAGGAACTCGGGGAGAATCTACAGGACAACGTCTTCACGGCATTGCGAGTTCTCGGTCGGGGTTTCGTAGAGACTAACAACGACCTCAAGATCGACCCCGACAACCAAGAGGCGCTGGACGAACTGAAAGAGCAATCGCTGGTGTTCCTCTACCGACTGATGTTCGTGCTGTACGCAGAGGCACGCAGACTCATCCATCCAGAAGACCGGGCGGCACAGGATGAGTACGACCAGAACTTCAGTCTCGACGAACTCCGGCTGGACATCCACGACACTATCGGCGAGGTCGATGAGGACTTCGAAGACGAGTTCAGCGACTACTCGACAACGATGTGGAGTCGGTTGGAGGATCTGTTCCAGCTCATCGACGAGGGCGAGGAGGATCTGGGTATCCCACCGTACAACGGTGGCCTGTTCGACCACGAGGAACATGACTTCCTGACCGAGCATGAGGTAAGTAATCAGTATCTCGCGGAGGTCATCTATCGTCTGTCGACCACGCAAAACGACGAAGGACGGTATGTGCTGGCGGACTACGCCGACCTCGATACGCGCCACCTCGGGAGCGTCTATGAAGGCCTGCTCGAACACCAATTCCGGATTGCCCCCGAACAGTACGCGGCGGTCGCTGAGGACGGCGGCCAAGTCTGGAAGCCAGCCACCGAGGTCAGCGTGGCCGACGCCGTCGAGACCGTCCCCGAGGGTGGCCTATATGTCGTCAACGACGAAGGGGAGCGGAAGGCTACCGGGGCTTACTACACGCCCGACTACGTTGTGACCTACATCGTCGAAGAGACAGTCGGGCCGCTGGTCAAGGAGATACGCGAAGACCTTGTCGACCAGGGCTTCGAGCCGGGCACGCAGGAATACATTGGGCCGTTCTTCCGGCGCGTGACCGACCTTCGGCTTCTCGACCCCGCGATGGGGAGTGGTCACTTCCTGACGAAAGCCACGGGCTATCTGTCGGAGCAGGTCATGGCCGAGGTCCGTGAGGCGGAAGAGGAGTTCGGTGTGGCCTTCAACGAGCAGCACATCCGACGCGAAATCGCTAAAGAGTGCATCTACGGTGTCGACCTGAACGGGATGGCAGTCGAACTGGCGAAACTGTCGATGTGGTTGGAGACCCTGGCGGCCGACCGCCCGCTGGCCTTTCTCGACCATCACTTCAAGAAGGGTAATTCACTCGTCGGGTCGGATATCGAGGCCATTGAGGAACTGGAATCAGACGCGAATGGTGACGACAACCAGGCGTCACTGGCGGAATTCGGTGCGACCCGTGAGGGGACCATCGAGCGGCTTATGGACATCTACAGCGAGTTCCTCGCCATCGAGAACGAAACCGTCGAGGACGTGCGAGAGATGAAGCGCAAGTATGCCGAAATCGAGCAGGACGAACTCCGTCGACGGCTCGTGGCGATGGCCAACGTCCATACCGCCGAACGGTTCGGGCTTGATATTCCCGGTGGTGCCTACGAGCGAATGGCCAAGGCATTGGAAGAGGATGAAGAATGGGGTACTGTCAGAGACATTGATTGGTTCAGGACCGCGCAGACAATAGCCGGTGAACAAGATTTCTTCCACTGGAAGCTTGCTTTCCCGGAAGTCTTCTACCGAGAAGGCGGAAAGCCGCGAGAAGACGCAGGGTTTGACGCGATTGTAGGGAACCCACCCTATGTGAAATTTCGAAATATCAGAGGGCCTAACCCCAAATTAGTCGAGTATGCTAAATCACAATATCGCACTTCGACAGGGAGGTTTGATCTATATGCTCTCTTTGTAGAGAAAGCTATGACATTGTCTATCGAATCGAACGTGGGATATATATTACCAAATAGATTTTTCGAATCGCAAGCCGGGAGAGGGCTTCGAAATCTACTACAATCGGATAAAAAACTCCGAAAAATAATTGACTTTGGTCAATACCAGGTATTCGATGGTGCAATTGCATATACATGTCTGCTATTTTTAGGAGAAAGTAGTTCAGTTCACTATTCCGAGATCGCCGACCACAACCTCATGAAGGAATTATTGGATACGCTTGATTTCAGCGAAATTCCCATTGAAGAGCTTGATGACGGTGGGTGGGTTCTATCTGGGCCAATGGAGCGACAAGTGATGGGGAAAATGCAGGAGAATGGTGTCAACCTTGGAGATTTATCTGAGTACATCTCTGATGGCATCCATTCTGGTGATAACAAAGCGATGATTGTCAAAGTTGAACAGTGGGGTGATGAGCACCATACTGTCCGCTCCAAAATAAATGACCGTCAATACCAGATTGAATCAGATATCGCCCGTCCGATTCTTGGTGGTAATGGAATTAACAGATACGGTACGACTGAGACAGATTTTGCAGTGATTTATCCGTATCAAATAGATTCTGAAGAGACGACAATAATCCCAGAGGCGGATTTAAAAGAAAAATATCCACAATGTTATCAGTATTTATCCGATTTTCGGGAGCGATTAGAGAACCGGGGTTCGGAGGGTATGGATTATCACACGTGGTATTCGCTATGGCGTCCCCGCGAGAAGAGACTCTGGGAAAGTCAAAAGTTGTTCGCACCTAAGATATGCCAGAAGCCAGAGTTCACAATTGACGATAAAGGTGGAGTGTATGTGAAAGATTCCGTATATGGGATTGTACCAGAGAAAAATACGGAATATGTTCGTTCTATGCTCGTGGCTACTCTTAACAGCACTCCTGCATGGTTCTTTATTTATCTCACTGCACTTGTCCAGGAGGGAGACTTCCGGCAAACTTCAGCGTCGTTTCTTTCATCAATACCGATTCCAGAACAAGAGCCGGAAGGTGAAATAAAGCCCCAGATCTTCCGCGAACTTGTCGAAGAACACATCGACACTGGTGAAAAACCCGAGGTGGAGTCACAAACGGCATTCTTATCATTTTTGGGCCGAATGATGTTAGAACTACACCACAAACGAGATGATTTGAATACCCATCTTCTTGATTACATCCATCCATACTCTGATGGCCCCTCCCTCACGGATATCGGAATCTGTCAACCTTCAAAAGACGTCCATGAAACCGAACTCGCCGCCACCAAGGAAGTATACGAGAAGATTCGCGTCGGAACAGCCATCTGTGAACGGGAGACTGAGAACACGGTTGTCGTTCACGCCACAGCCCGCTACAAGCCCGAGGATGAGGAGTCGTATAATACCGACCAGTGGGGTTACACTGAAACCGAGCCGTTGCCAGCGATGCGCCTGACCGACCTTTCGGAGACCGAGGCTGACCTCGTAGAACACTTCGTGCCGGTCGCTGTCGAGGAGGCCGGTGGGTTCGCCGGATTCCGTGAGACAGCCACGAAGACGAACTCGCTGGTTGACCGTTTGGAGGCGATAACGCTCCCCGACCCCGAAGACGTGGCCGACGACCTCGCACGATACCGAGAAGCCGTCGAGCGAGCGGAGGAACTCGACGAGAAAATTGAGCAGGTGGACGACCTCATCGACGGAATCGTATACGACCTCTACGGGCTGACAGATGAAGAAATCGAGATCATCGAGGAAACCGTGAATACAGACTGAATAGGCTCTTTTCGAAGGAAGACTAATGGAGTATATATTGAAGGTTCTGAAAGAAGAGGGTTCACTGCATAGAGGGTGTTCGTACAGTACTACTCTCGGTCGAAGAAGTCTTTCCGTTGCTCCATCTTTCCTTGATCAGTACGTTTGTCGTAGTGTTTTTCGATGATGTCTGCGTTTACGTCGGCACGTTCTCCGACCTGTTGAGCGGGAGTATCTCGCTGTCGCCAGTAGGTGATGCTGGCTTTCCGGGCTGAGTGTGGGGGTTCAGACGACGGACACTGGCTTGCGTAGTCTACGCTCCTCTGTGCTTCACAAGTTGCTGGAGTTTTGTCGTGTGGACACTCGCTAGTGTAGAAGCAGGGTTGCGTGATTCTGTAGAGGGTCTGACGGATAGTATTCGCAGAGAGTCGCCCATACTTGGTAGTCAAGAGCGGCTTGTTTCCGTAGTCGTCCTCCACCTCTATGCGGTTCTTCTCGACGTAGTCATCGAGAATTTGGCACGTCATGGCATTGAGATAGATCAGTCGCTCGCCTTTCTCTCCGTTTTTCAGTGGTGTGTCTTCGTCTGGTCGATGCTTCACCTCGATGTACTGATCTTGCGAATGGTAGTCGGCAAGGTTGAGTGTTCGAAGGCCACCTGTTCGGACACCAGTTCGGAACAGTATCCGAAACATCACGTGGTCGCGCGAGGCGTAGTTAAACTTCTCCAGATATTCGAGTATCTTGATTGCACGCTCGGGTTCGATTTGCTGGTCGGACACATCCTCGTCTTCATCGAGATTGGGAACTCGGATTTTCTCGTGCAGACCTGGGACGACGGCTTGGTAGTCTTCGCACCATTTGATGAACACGCGGAAGGTCGTCATTTGCGTGTGGAGCGTCACGTTGTTGAGGTCGCCGTCTTGCTTTCTCCAGAAGCGGAAGTCCTGTAGGTTACGCCCGTTGAGGTCGTTGAGATTGTCGATGCCCTCTTGATCACACCATCGCAGGAAATGGCTTAGTCGGTATCTGTGAGCCTGGAGGGTGGCATCTTGGACTTCGTCTTCGCGGTCGGAGAGGTAGCGTTCGAGTGCCGTTTCTGGGCTGGTGTCGTAGAGGTCGTATTGCGTTTCGGTCATAGTTTCGAGTACCGGAAACGCTCAGAATGAGGGCATAGCCCGTCGGATTGAGCCTCGCCCGCGATAACCCTGCGGAGCGCCGAAATGCCCGCAAGGGCACGCGAGAGGCGCTGAGGGTCGCGCGTTCAAATCCGCGTTGGCCCATCTCAATTTCGGTCGGTTCCTTGCCGGCTGAGATCTGGGTTCTCAAATCCCCAGCCACCCACTTTCACGGTTCTAACGATTCTGAGACAGGGGTACCTGAGCGTTGGTTCAACAACGAAACGAACGCACACCCACCACGTCTGGCACCGTCGTTGGCTGCTGGGAGAGCGCTACTCCGAAGTCGTTTTTGACGCCTGTCGCTAGCCTCACGGTATGCCAACCGCACACCACGTCGGTATTACCGTCGAGGATCTGGACCGCGCCGTCGAGTTCTACAGTGACACCTTCGGTTTCGAGGTGCTCACTCGCTTCGAAGTCTCGGGGGAGGCCTTCGAAGAGGGCGTCGGCGTGGCGGACGCCAGCGCTCGGTTCGCACATCTCGACGCCGACGGGGTTCGACTCGAACTGGTCGACTACGATCCCGACGGCGACGAGGCCGCCGCCGAGTCGCTCAACGACACCGGCGCGAAACACCTCGGCGTCGAAGTGGACGACCTCGATTCGTTCTACGCCGGTCTCGACGACGGCGTCGAGACGATCAGCGGGCCACAGACCACGGCGACCGGGACCAGCATCCTCTTCGTCGTCGATCCGGAGGGGAACCTCGTCGAAGTGCTCGAACCGTGAAAAGAGTGTTCGGGAGTGGCGTTACTAGTCGCTCGTCCACTCGTCGATGTGGTCGGCGACGTAGTCCTGACCGCCCATGCCGACGCTAATGCCGATCGCCAGCGCGATGCCGAGACCGAGACCGATCGCGACGGCCTGGGCCATCGTGTTGAGGATGACCGTGTTGTAGCCGAAGGCGTCGAGTGCGAGGGTCACCGAGACGAAGTAGACGACGCCACGCGCCACCAGCGCGATCAGCGGGGTGAACGACTTCGCGCCGAGCACGTCGTTGTCCTTGAGTGCTCGCGAGACGTAACCGGCGATCACGAACCCGACCAGCAGGATCAGGAGTCCCCCGATCACCGATGGGAGGTAGCGAGCGCCGACCTGTGCCCAGTTCGCCATCTGGCTGGCGTTGAGCAGCGTCAGCGAGATCGCCAGCGCGATCAGCAAGAAGAGATACGAGATCAGGGTCGTGATCGCACTATCGACCTCGTCCGCCGCCTCGAAGAACGCGCCCAGTGGCGTCTCCATGAGTGCCTCGTCGAAGTCGACGCGGTCGGCGATCGCGGCGACCTTGTCGCCGATCCACGGCCCGACGAGATACAGCGCGAGGATCGGCAGTACGATCGCCAGCAGGATCGTCGCCGGCCACTCGACGAGGCCGATGATGTTGTTGATCGTCCGACTCACTCCCGGGAACAGCCCGCCGGACTGCTGGAGCAAGACGGTCACGCGCTCGCCCCCCGTTCGATCGATTCGGTTCGTTGCCAAGCCACCGTGCACGCCATCTGGTTAGTAAACATAACCATCTGGATCCATTTCCGGGCGTGAGTTAAAGATTTAGATTAATTTACTGAATATGGGGTAGAAAGTTCGTCTATCGTAGCCTGTGGTCGGCGAGGGGGGCGATCGAGCAGTCTCAGTTCCACTTGGCGCCGGGGTTGGTCACCGCACCATTCGCGGCAGAGTCGAAGTCCCGGTGGTACTTCGCGAGCACGCCGTTCTCGTAGCTGGGTTCCGGTTCGAACTCTTCGAGCCGTTCCTCGATCTCTTCGTCGGACAGGTCGACGGACATCTCCAGTTCGTCGATGTCGATCGTGATCGTGTCGCCGTCTTCCAGCGCGGCGATCGGGCCGCCGACGAAGGCCTCGGGGGCGACGTGACCGATCGAGAAGCCGCGAGTCGCTCCGGAGAAGCGCCCGTCGGTGAACAGTGCCACGTCCTCGGCGTGACCCTGGCCGGCGACGGCGCTCGTGACGCCCAGCATCTCGCGCATCCCGGGGCCGCCGCGGGGGCCCTCGTTGCGGATGCAGATGAGGTCGCCCGGCTCGACTTTGTCCTCCTGAACGTACTGCATGGCGTTTTCCTCCTCTTCGAAGACCCGGACCGGCCCCTCGTGGTGGAGGTGGTCCTCGCCGGTGATCTTGATGACCGCGCCGTCGGGTGCGAGGTTGCCCGTGAGGATGCGGATCGCGCCGCGCTCGTGGATCGGGTCGTCGACGGGCTGGAGGAAGTCGGCGTCGAGGTCCTCGATCGCGGGCGGGTCGATCCGTTCGAGTGCCTCGGCCATCGTCTCGCCCGTCACCGTCAGCGCGTCGTCGTGGAGCAGGTCCGCGTCGGACAGCGCTTTCAGCACGACCGGGACGCCGCCGAGTTCGTGGAGGTCGTTCATCACGCGCGTGCCGCCGGGCTGGAGGTTGGCGATCTTGGGCGTACGGGCGCTGATCTCGTTGAAGTCCTCGATGTCGAGGGCGACGCCGGCCTCCGCTGCCAGTGCCAGCAGGTGGAGGACGGCGTTGGTCGACCCGCCGACGGCGACCTGCAGCGCGATGGCGTTCTCGAACGACTCGCGCGTGAGGAAGTCGGAGGGGCGGCGGTCCGCCTCGACGACCTCGACGGCGAGTTCGCCGGCCTCGCGAGCGACTTCGTAGCGGGACTCGTCTTCGGCCGGCGGCGAGGCCGAGCCCAGCGGCGAGAAGCCGAGTGCCTCCGAGATGGAGGCCATCGTGTTGGCGGTGAACATCCCGCCACAGGAGCCCGCGCCGGGGCAGGCGTGGCGCTCCATCTCGTCGAGTTCGTCCTCGGTCATGTCGCCCGACGCGACCGCGCCGACGCCCTCGAAGACGTTCTGGATCGTGACCTCGCGCCCGTCGTGCTCGCCGGGCATGATCGACCCGCCGTAGAGGAAGACGCTGGGCAGGTCGGTCCGGATCGAGGCCATCATCATCCCCGGCATGTTCTTGTCACAGCCCCCGATCGTGACGAGACCGTCCATGCGCTCGCCGAAGCTGACCAGCTCGACCGAGTCGGCGATGATCTCCCGGGAGATGAGCGACGCCTTCATGCCTTCCGTCCCCATCGAGATGGCGTCGGAGATCGTGATCGTGCCGAACTCGATGGGCATCCCCTCGGCCTCGTCGATGCCGGCGTAGGCTTCCTCGGCCAGGTCGTCGAGGTGGACGTTACACGGCGTGATGTCGGCCGCGGGGTTGGCGACGCCGACCATCGGCGAGGAGAGGTCCTCGTCGTCGTACCCCATCGCGCGGAACATCGCTCGGTGGGGCGCCTTCTCGTAGCCGTCCGTGACTTCTGCGCTCCGGAGCTCCGGGTCCTTCTCGGTATCGGCCGCCGGCGCTTGCTCCTGCTTGCTCATGCTCGCGATTGGGCGACGGGGGACCTTAAGCGCACGGACTACCGTGTTCGGCCGTCACACGGTGACGGCGTGCCCGACAGCCGATCGACGTCGACCGGTCGGGGGACAACGTTGACGGACCCACCCGTCGAGACCTCTCGTATGCCAGACGACGAGACACCGGAGTACGTCATCCCGCCGGGCGGGGGCGTCCCGTGGATGGATCACACGATGGGCGACACCGGTCGACCGCCCGAGCGAGACGTCGCGATCACCGACGTGTCGACGATGGTGCTGCAGGGGAACTTCCAGTGGGGGATCGTTCGGGTCGACACCGACGCCGGGGTCTACGGGATCGGCGCGGTCCACGGATCCGGCCCCGAGGAGCCGGGGGGACTCGAAGGCGAGAATCCACTGGACATCGAGCGCCTGCGAGACGTGATGTGGGAACCCGGCCCTGGCGTCGAGATGGCGCTGTGGGACATCAAGGGGAAACTGCTGGACGTGCCCGTCTACGAACTGCTGGGCGGGAAGTACCGCAAAGACGTTCGCGTCTACTGCGACACCCACGGCGGCGAGTCGCTTGGAGAGGCCCAGTCCGAGGACGCCGATCCGAGAGAGATCTACACGCCCAAATCCTACGCCCGCGCGGCCGAGGAGGTCGTCGACGCTGGCTTCGACGCGATTAAGTTCGATCTGGACGTGCGGACCCACGCCGACGTGGACACCGCGGCGCGGCGACTCGACAACGCCGCCATCGAGCACAAGGTCGAGATCGTCGACGCGGTCCGCCGCGAGGTGGGCTACGACGTGGACCTGGGTTTCGATCTGCACTGGAACTTCACCGTCGAGACCGCCACGCGACTCGCCGAGAAACTGGAACCGTACGATCTCGCGTGGCTCGAAGACCCCGTGCCACCGCACAAGTACGACGCTCACCGGCGGGTCCGGGAGGCCACGAGCGTCCCGATCATGACTGGCGAGAACCTCGCGGACCCGGGCGAGTTCAAACAGATGCTGGACGCCGAGGGGATGGACGTGGGCGCGCCCGACCCCCACAACTGCGGCGGCCTGCGTGACTTCCGCCGGATCGCGACGCTGTGTGATCTGGAGGGGGTGCCGGTCACTGCCCACAATATCTCCGGGCCGGTCGGTACCGTCGCTGCAGCCCACGCCGCCGCCTCTGTCCCGAACTTCCTCGCCCTGGAGTACCACGCCTTCGACGTGCCGTGGTTCGAGGACCTCGTGGATCGAACCGGTGAGTCCGGACCGATCATCGATGACGGGTCGATCACGCTCCCGGAGGGGCCGGGACTGGGCATCGAGATCGACCCCGACGTGGCCCAGGAGTACCTGCTCGACGGCGAGGAACTGATCGTCTGAGACGGACAGTTGTCGACGTTTCCCCAGTCGACCGCACGACTGCGTGCGGTCGATCATAGTAAAGATCGACAACTTTCAGTATGAGAAGCGTCGTCCGGTCGCGCTCAGTTCCGCGCGTCTTCGACGGCCTGCACGAACTCGGCGGCCTGCTCGCGCACGCCGTCCATGTCGCCCGCTTCGATGGCCTCGTAGTTGACCAGCGCCGAGCCAGCGCCGACCGCGACCGCGCCGGCGTCGAAGTAGTCGTCGACGTTGTCCGCCGAGACGCCGCCAGTGGGCATGATCGGTACGTCGCCGAGCGGGCCCTGGAGCGCGCCGATATGGCTCGGGCCGACGGTGTTGGCGGGGAACATCTTCAGGATGTCCGCGCCGGCGGCCATCGCCGCGTCGGCTTCGGTCGGTGTCATGACGCCGGGGATGGCGACGACGCTCTCGCGGTTGCACACCTCGATGACCTCCTCGTTGAGGTTCGGGGCCAGCACGAACTCCGCGCCGGCCTCGATGACGTTGCGCGCCGCGGCGGCGTCCATGACCGTGCCCGCACCGATGACTGCGTCCGTCCCTTCCAGCGCGCGGTCGACCTTCGCGATCAGCTCGCTGCAGCGCTTGGCATCGGCGGTCAGTTCCAGCGCCGTGACGCCGCCCTCGTGGATCGCCTCGGCCACGTCGACCACGTCCTCTTCGGGGATATCACGCATGACTGCGGTGACGCCACTGTCGACGATGCTGTCCATGACGGCCTGCTTGTTCGTCATGCATGGGGGTGCGGGGGGCGGTGCCAAAAACGTGTACACTCTGGACCGGTCGCGACCCGTGCTTTTTTACAGGTTTCCTCCGCCGAATCACGTGTCATAGACCGCACGACGAAACCGAGCCCGCCCGACCTCTCAGTGTTCCCCGACTGGGTCGGCGCGATCGCAATGCTCGTCGCGGCGTTTTTCGTCTGTGCCGTCGTCGGCCTGCTCTTGCTCGGTCTCTCGTGATCACCCGTCCAGAAACGCCCGCAGTTCCGTCTCGACCGCATCGTCCGGTTCCAGCCAGGGCATGTGGCCGTGGGCAGGGAGTTCGACGAACTCGGCGTCGGCCATCTGCTCGGCGACGGGACGGCCCACCTCGGGTTCCCAGAACGAGTCCTCGTCGCCCCAGATGAAACACGTCGGGCGCTCGATCGTGACGATCTCGTCGCTGAGGTCGAACAGGTCGTGCATCTGTCCGAAAGAGGCCTGTGCCTCCTGGAGCGACCGAAGACTCGCCTCCCGACCCGGCAACTCCCCGGCCGCCGCGATCAGTTCGTAGAACGCGTCGGACACCGCCGAATCGTCGACGACGAGCAGGGCGTCGGTCTGGTCTCGTGCGTTCTCGACCGGATCGCCGCGGTTCAGCAGCCAGGTAAGCGCTCGATTCACCCCGCGGACGGTCATGAGTCGCCACATGAGCGAGAACTCCTTCGAGACGCCGCCGGGCGCGCCCACCTGGGCCAGTCGGTCGACGCGGTCGTGATCCAGCGCCAGCAGGAACGCCTGCTGGCCGCCCAGCGAGTTCCCGACGACGTGGGGACGCTCGATGCCCTCGCTATCGAGCAACTCGACGAGGTACTCGACCATGAACTGCCGGAGATCCCGGCCCTCGTAGCTCGGAGCGTCCGACAGCCCGCGACCCGGTCGGTCGGGGATGTAGAGGCGATAGCTGTCGGTCAGCGCCGGGGCCAGCGGGAGCCACGTCGCCGCCGTGGTCGAGACGCCGTGCAACAGCAATACTGGCTCGCCCTCGGGATCGCCAGCGACGAGGTAGTGGATCCGTCCCGCTTCGGTCTCCGTCGTCCGGGATTCGATGTCGACGCCGTAGCGGGCGGCGAGGTCGGCCTGTCGCTGTGCGTAGGTTCGCTCGGCCTCGTCGGACCAGTCTGCGGGTGTGTGCTCGTGCTCGCTGCCACTCGTCGCGCGCTCACTCGCCATGTGATACTATACCGTGTCGAACGTGATAAAGTATCATCCGGACTGTTGTCGATCTCTCCCGGATCGACCGCAGGTAGTCGTGCGGTCGACTGGGGCAACGTTTCCAACCGTCCCTCTCAGTCCTCGGGCTCGTAGGGGATCGCCGGATCGGTCCGCGGCGCGCCAGTCCCGATCACCGTCACGTCCGCCTCGGCGTCGGCGGGGTTGTATGCACGGTGGGGACTCTCCGGGTCGGCGACGAAGGTCTCGCCGGCCGGGACGACGAACTCCTCGTCGGGCGTCTCGACGTGGAGGGTGCCATCGAGGACGATAAAGGCCTCCTCGCGCTGGCGATGAGAGTGGTACACGCGGGGCAGTTGCTCGCTCGGCGACATGGTGTACCGGGCGAGATGCAGGACCGTCGTCTCGGCCTCGTCGGAGATCGCTCGGCGGTCGCAGGGGTAGTCTTCGGTCGCGTCGAGGTCGTCCGGGTCGATCTGGTGGTAGGGCATGGTCGGTGGCAGGCGCGGGGCCTGTTTGTAGCTGTCGCGACGGTCCTCGACCCAGCAGACAAAGCCTTTAACGCCGTGGTCGCGTACCACCACCAAATGGTACTCGACGATCTGGGGAGTTCCCTGCGGGGGACCCTCGACAATCTCCGCGGGAAGTCCCGCATCTCCGAGGAAGACGTCGAAGACATCGTCAAGGAGATCCAGCGGTCGCTCCTCCAGGCCGACGTGGACGTGGGGCTGGTCCAGGACCTCTCTGACAGCATCAAGAGCCGGGCACTGGACGAGGAACCGCCCGCCGGCACCACGCCGCGGGACTGGGTGCTCCGCATCGTCTACGAGGAACTGGTCGATCTCGTCGGCGAGTCCACGGAGATCCCCCTCGAAAGCCAGACGATCATGCTCGCCGGCCTCTACGGATCGGGGAAGACGACGACGGCGGCGAAGATGGCGTGGTGGTTCTCGAAGAAGGGACTTCGTCCGGCGATCATCCAGACCGACACCGACCGGCCCGGTGCGTACGACCAGTCCAAGCAGATGGCCGAGAACGCGGAGGTCGACTTCTACGGCGACGAAGACCAAGACGACCCCGTGACGATCGCCCGTGACGGGCTCGAAGCGACCCAGGACGCCGACGTGCGTATCGTCGACACGGCCGGTCGGGACGGCCTCAACGAGGAACTGATCGAGCAGATCGAGCGTATCGAGGCCGAAGTGAAGCCCGACCGCAACCTGCTCGTCATCGACGCCGCGATGGGTCAATCGGCGAAGGATCAGGCTCAGGAGTTCGAGGACGCCATCGGCATCGACGGCGTCGCTATCACCAAGCTCGACGGGACGGCGAAAGGTGGGGGCGCGCTGGCCGCGGTCGATCAGACCGACTCGACCATCGCCTTCCTCGGGACCGGGGAGACGGTCAAGGACATCGAGCGCTTCGAGCCATCGGGCTTCATCTCCCGACTGCTCGGCATGGGCGACCTCAAGCAGCTCACCGAGCGCGTCGAGCGCGCGATGGAGGAGACCGGCGAGGAAGAGGACGACTGGGAGCCCGAGGACATCATGGAGGGCTCCTTTACCCTCAAGGACATGCGCAAGCAGATGGAGGCCATGAACAACATGGGCCCGCTCGACCAGGTGATGGACATGATCCCCGGCCTCGGCGGAGGCCTGATGGATCAGCTCCCCGACGACGCCATGGACGTGACCCAGGAGCGGATGCGCGACTTCGAGGTGATCATGGACTCGATGACCGAGGAAGAACTCGTGAACCCCCGCGTCGTCGGCCAGTCCCGAACGGAGCGCATCGCTCGCGGCTCTGGCAAGCCCGAAGAGCGCATCCGGGAACTGCTCCAGCAGCACAAGCAGATGGACCAGATGCTCAACCAGTTCCAGGGGATGGGCGACGGTGACATGGAACGCATGATGAAGCAGATGCAACAGGGTGGCGGTCCGGGCGGCGGCGGGATGGGCGGAATGGGTGGCGGTGGCGGTCCCTTCGGCGACTGATCGCGTTCCAATTCTTCGGCTGCTACCACACACCGGGCACCAGCCGGTAGGGCGTCCGCTGGACGTAGCTCTCGTAGTCGTCCAGTCGCTCGCGTAACGCCTGCTCCTCGACCGTGATCCGGTAACCGAAACCCACCAGCGCGCCGCCCAGTGCCGCCACCACGCTCAGCCAGTTCCCGGTGACGATCCCGATTCCGAGGTACGTCACCACGGCGCCGGTGTAGGAGGGATGGCGCACCCATCGATATGGTCCGGACTGGACGACGGTGTGGTCGTTCTTGACGGCGACCTCGTGGCTGAACTGCTCGCCCAGTGCCAGCATCGACGCCAGCCGGAGGGCAAAGCCCGCGAGCATCACGATGATGCCGAGCCAGAAGGCGAGCGCGGGCGCGCCGACCGAACCGACACCCGCGAAGGGCAGCCCGATCGCGAGGACGGTCCCGACGGTGGTCGCCGCCCAGAGGACGCCGAACGAACCCGGGCTGACGGTGGTCTCCGTCTCGGGCCGCCAGAGCCAGCGGGCGACAGCCTCCCGGAGTGCGAGCAGACAGGCCGTCCCGAAGAAGACGTACAGATACGGTTGCTGGACGAAGAGCGGCCGTGCCATTGGTAGCGGTACCTCCCAGTGGACAAAATGAGCATCGGTTCGGGCCGCAGTCGAACTGCGGGTCTGCGTGGTGTCGATCCCAGCGCCACCACACGCCACTGGTCGGCACGGTCCGGGAGCCACCGGTGTTTTTGCCGGGGCCGATCGATTGCCCGCCAATGACGATCCGCGCGGTCGCCGTCGAGGCCTACCGGGAGACCCTGCCCGTGCTTGTCCTGAGCGCGGTCGGCGGCCTCTTCGCGGGACTCGTGCTGGTGGGGATGGAGGCCGAACTCGCGGCGATCCCGGGGCTGCTCGTCCTCGTCCCGGCCTTGCTGGCGACCCGCGGGAACGTCTACGGGTCGCTGGGCGCCCGGCTGGGATCGGCGCTCCATCAGGGGCTCATCGAGCCGACGCTGGGGCTGGGCGACGACCGGCTGAACGCCGCGATCGGGGCGGCACTGGCCAACGGCGTCCTCGTCAGCGGTGTCGCGGCCCTGCTGGCAGTTGCCGTTCTCACGCTTCTCTCGCGGCCGGTCGCCGGCCTCTGGACCCTGCTCGCGATCGCGCTGCTGGCGGGACTGATCTCGGGGTTGCTCCTGACCGTCGCCGTCGTCACCGTCGTCCTCGTGGGCTATCGCAGAGGGTTGAACCCCGACACTCTCGCCGGCCCGGTCGTAACGACGACGGGCGACGTGGTCGGGATCGCGACGATGTTGCTGGCCGCCCGGATCGTGCTGGCGCTCGGGGGTGGCTGAGATGGCCGAGGCGAGGACCGAGTGGTCGATCCGGGGCATCGTCCGGCGGATGCTGCCGCTGCTGGTGGTGCTGACGGGGATCGAACTCGTTAGCGGGCTGGTGCTGGACAGCTTCGAGTCCACGCTGCTGGCTGCCCCGTCGCTGCTCTTGCTGGTCCCGGTGACCATCGGCATGGCCGGCAACCTCGGGAGCGTGCTGGCCGCGCGGCTCTCGACGGCGTTTCACCTCGGCCTGCTTTCCTTCGATCCCACGGACGACCGACTCGCGGGCAACGCCATTGCGACGGTCGCGCTCTCGGTGACGGTGTTCCCGCTCGTCGGGGCCGGCGCGTGGGGACTGACGGCCGTGTCTGGGGAACCGGGCCTCGCGCTCGAGACCGTCGTACTCGTCGCCCTGCTCAGTGGCCTCGTCCTCGCAGTGCTCGCGGTGCTGGTCACCGTGATCACGACCTACGCGGCCTACCGCTACCGCCTCGATCCCGACGACGTGGTCGTGCCGGTCGTCACGAACGTCTGTGACGTGCTGGGCGTGCTGGTGCTCTTTGGCGTCTACCGCGTCGTCGGGTGAGCCTGCGGGAAGGAGAGGACGATCGCAGTGCCCCCCAGTGTGTCGTCCCGAACGGTTACCTGCCCGCCGGCGGCCGTGATGGCCCACCGGACGAGCCAGAGTCCGAGTCCCGTACTGTGTGAGAGTGGATCCCCGTCACCCTCCGCCAGGGCCCGCCGCTCGTGCTCCGGGAGGCCGGGCCCGTCGTCGGCGATCACGAGTTTGACCGTCTCGTCCAGCCGCTCGACGCTGATCCTGATTGTCGGGTCGGTGACGTGAGAGCGGGCGTTCGCTACCAGCTCCAGCACGGCTTCCTCGATCGTGGCCGTCCCGACGATCCACGCCTCGTCGGGGAGGTCCGTTTCGACGCGGAGTCCGTCGGTTTCTGCCGCCGCTAGCGGCCGTGTAACGAGCGCTACCATGTCGATAGTGTCGCGGTGGTTGATCCCGTTTCGCAGGACCTGTTCGGCCTGTCGGGCCCGCTCGCTCGCCGTCGCCAGATCGCTCGCGGCCGACTCGATCCGGGACAGCGACTCGGTCAGTGCTGTCTCGGCGGTGTGTTCCCGGACGTGTTCGGCCTGGCCCCGGATCACGGTCGTTCTGTTGCGGACGTTGTGCCGGAGGACTCGTGAGAGCACTCGCAGGCGTTGTTGCCGGAGTTGGCGTCCGCTCACGTCCCGCCCCATTCCGGCCAATCCCACGGGTTCTCCGTCGGCGTCGGTGAGTCGGTTCCCGCTCAACTCGTAGGGGATCTGTTTGCCCTGCTTTGTCGACAGCGAGGCACTGACACCTTCGGTGATCCCGCTCTCGATGACGTTCGCGATCGCGTCCGAGACCACCTCGTGGTCCTCGGGTGCGATCACCGAGAGGGCGTCCATCCCGTCGAGCTCGTCGGCCGAGTAGCCGGTCACCGATTCCATCCGGTCGTTCCAGCGGCTGAACGTCCCGTCCGTGTCGACGACGTAGAACAGGTCCGGGAGCGTGTTGATGACTGTCTCGACGAACTCCCGCTCTGATTCCAGTTGCCGCCGTTGTTCGACCCGCTCGCTGACATCCCGGACGACACAGACCAGTCCACCGTCGTCCAGTTCGGTCAGGCTCAGCTCCTGCGGGAACGACTCCTCAGTAGCCGTCTCTCCCGTCGCTTCGCCACGCCACTGTCCCTCGGAAGCGACGGTCGGCATGATCGTCTCTCGGAAGCGCTCAGCTTCTGACTCGTCGTACAGGCAGTCCCAGTGGTTGCCGATGAGGGCCGACCGATCCTCGTAGCCGTATATATCGAGGTGGGCGTCGTTGACGTACTGAAACTGTCCGTCCTCGTCGAGCAGCGCGATCCCGTCCATCGACCCCTCGATCGCGGAGGCCATCTCGTCGAGACGCTCCTGTTGCTCCCGCTGGTCGCTGATGTCCCGGATCACGGCGCTGAACAGATGCTCGCCGTCGGCATCGCGTTCCCCGAACGAGACTCCCAGCGGGATCTCCGCCCCGTCGGCCCGCTGACCGGGAATCTCGATCCACCCCCAGTCGAGTTGCCGCTCGTTGGTTTCGAGGTAGCGAGCGACGCCCTCGCGGTGGGGGTCCCGGAAGCGATCCGGCATCAGTTTCGTCAGCGATTCGCCGACGAGTTCCGGCGGTTCGTAGCCGAACACCTCCTCGATCGCGGGGCTCGCGTACTGGATCACACTGTTGCTATCGACGGTGAGTGTGCCGAAGCTGGTGTTCTCGACGAGCGCGTCGAACCGCGCTTCGGTCTCGTGTAGGTCGGCGACCGTTCGGTGTCGCTCGACGATCGTCTCGACCCGGTCGGCCAGGACGGCGAGCCGGTCTGGCCCGGCGGCGGTGACGACGGCCGTCGCGCTGGTTTCGGTCGCCCGTTCCCCGAGTCCGGGTTCCGGCGCGACGAACGCGATCGCCGGAGGGGACCCGGAAGCGACCTGCTCTAGCGTCGACAACTCACCGTCGTCACTCACGCCGACGACGAGGCAGTCCACGTCGGCAGTGTGCTCGTTCACGCGCTCGACGGAGAGCGCCCCGGAGTTCCGTTCGAGTGGCGCGACGACGGGGTCGTCGACGGACCCGAGGTATCCAACGTCGATCACGGCTCGCTCGCTCATGCCCTACTCTGGGGCGCTCTCTGAAAAATAAGTTATCACGGTGAGACTCGTCTCGAATCGAGGCGTCTTTGGGTCGGTAGGAACGACGCACGTTCGTGCAGGGACTGGTACTCCAGTCGCTCGGCCCGGTCGCGGATCTCCTCGTCGGGACGGTCCTCCCGCGGGTAGTGACTATCGCCGTCGCGCTCGCGGTAGGGGTGTTCCTCGCGGATCTCGCCGTCGCCTTCGGCGTCGTCGAGTACATCGCGACCCTCTCGAAGTACCTCACCGAACCGGCCAATCTCCCGCGAGAGGTCGGCACCGCGATCCTCGCCACCACGGCCTCGCCGACGGCGGGCTACGGGATGCTCGCGGAGTTCCGCGAGTCGGGGGTGCTGGACGATCGGGCGACCCTCGTCGCCGTCACCATCAACACGTTCTTCGGCTTCGCCCAGCACATCTTCACGTTCTACGGCCCGGTCCTGATCCCGATTCTGGGCCTCCGCGTCGGCGTGCTCTACGTCGGCGCGCGGGCCGCGATCTCGCTGTCGATCACCCTCGTCGGGATCCTCGCCGGCGCACTCCTCCTCTCGGATCGCAACGTCGACGAGAGCCGGATGCCGGAGGTCGAGGACCCCACCGACGGAAACGGCACGCGGGCCGAGAAAGTCCGTGAGGCCGCCGAGTCGACCGCCGAACGGCTCCGCGAGATCCTGCCACGCCTCCTGATTATCTACGCCGTCGTCGCCGTCCTCGTCGCCTGGGAGCAGATCCCGGCGCTCGTCACCGTCGTCGAGGCGCTCGCCGGGACCGGTCTGGACACGGTCGTCCCGACGCTGACCGAGGCGATCGGCGCACTCACCGGCGCGGTCGGCCTGCCGAGCGCGGCCGTCGGCGTCGTCGCGGTGTACGCAATCGACACCACGAACGGTTCGATCGTCATCGCACCGTTGATCGAGAACGGCACGTTCACCGCCAGGCAGGCCGTCGCGACGATGCTGCTCGGTGGCATCGTCTCCTTTGCGTTCTCGACGTTCAAACGTTCGATCCCCTTCCAGTACGGCATCTGGGGGGCCGATTTCGGGTCGAAGGTAATCGTCGTCAACACCACGCTCAAGATCGTCTTTATCGCCGCCGCGGTCGCCCTGTTGCTGGTGCCGTAGTGGCTGCAGCAACACCTCAGCTATCGGCAGGCAGTTCGTCGGCCAGGACCACCGCGTCCCCCTCGATCACCACCTCGTCGTCCTCGTCCAGCACCTCCGTCAGCAGGCGATAGCGATCGTCGCCAAGCGCTTCGGTGACTTCGCAGTGGGCGGTGACCCGCTCGCCGATGTCGACCGGTCCCTTGTACGCGACCTCCTGCGAGAGATAGATGATGAGTCCCGGCAGGCGCGCCAGCGCGGCGCTGATCGTCCCGCTGACGAGCGTTCCGTGAGCGATGGGGCGGCCAAAGCGGGTCCGTTCGGCGTATTCGGCGTCGAGATGTAGGCGGTTCGTGTCGCCGCTGGCGTCGGCAAACGCCGTCACGTCGCCGTCGTTGAGGACCTTGCTGAAGGTGACGCTGTCGCCAACGTCGATGGTGCCGTCGTGGGTACCGAAACTCTCGAACTCCCAATCGTCGGCCTCGTAGGCGGTGTCGGTTCGCCCCTCGCGCAGGCGTGTCGATCGGGCGTGCTCTCCCTCGCGCAAGCGGGCCAGCGTCGGCACGTAATAGGAGAGATCCACGGCGGTGACGATACCGGCCAGACACCCTTCGTCGTCGCAGACTGGGAGTTTCTTGGTGCGCTCCTCGCGGACCGTCCGTGTGAGGTCGCTGATCGACGTGTCGACCGTCGTCGTGACCACGGGTGTCTGCATCACGTCCCGGACCGCCGTCTCCGGCGACGCTCCGGCGACGAACTGGTGGACGACGTCGGCGTCGGTGACGATCCCGACTGGCTGCTCGTCCTCGACGACGACCACCGACCCGACCTCGCGCTCGTCGAGCAGGCGGGCCGCCTCGACGAGTTCCACCCCGGGTCGGACCGTGACGACCGGCGTCTGCATCACGTCGCTGGCGGTGAGTTCGACAGTCATCCTGGCCGACACGTCTCACGGCGACACCAAAGCTTTCCCGCCCCAAGACGACGGGTCAGACGATGCATCGACGTGCCGTCGTCCTACTCGTCGCGGTCTCCTGTCTGGCGCTCGCTGGGTGTCTCTCGCTCTCGCCGACTGGCCCCGCGACGCCCGCAGACACGGGTGACGCCGTCCCGGCCGACAGCGAGCGACTCAACGCGACGGTCACCCGCGTCGTCGACGGCGACACCGTCGAGGTCCGGTACGCCGGCGGCACGACCGACACCGTCCGACTGGTCGGCGTCGACACGCCAGAGACTCGCGGCGGCACCAACCCCGGAGAGTTCGAGGGCGTCCCCGACTCCGAGGCCGGGCAGACCTGTCTCGGCGAGGAAGCCGACAACGCCACCCGCGCGCTGGAAGCGCTCGTCGGCGATCGAGCGATCGCGCTGGCGGTCGACCCCGATACCGACCGCCGCGGAAGCTACGGCCGCCTGCTAGCCTACGTCGTCGTCGACGGTGTGAACGCCAACGAGCGACTCGTCGAACGCGGCCACGCCCGGGTGTACGACTCCGAGTTCTCTCTCGCCGATCGGTTCTACGAACTGGAGGCCAGCGCACAGGACGCCCGCCGCGGCGTCTGGCAGTGCAGGGATCCCGGAGACACCAGCGAGGGCAGTGGGTTCTCGGTTCGTGTCGTCGCCGACGCCCCCGGTGACGACCGCGAGAACCCCAACGGCGAGTACGTCGTCCTCGCCAACCCCACCGCAGAGCCACTGCACATCGGCAACTGGACCGTCAGCGACGTAGCAGACCACACCTACACGTTCCCGCCCGACACGACGGTCCCCGCCGGGGGGTCGATCCGACTCTACTCCGGCAGTGGCACGGATTCAGCCACCGAATTCTACCGAAGCGACGGCCCCATCTGGAACAACGGCGGCGACACCGTGACTGTCCGGGCCGAAAACGGGACCGTCGTCGCCCAGGAGTCGTACTGACGAAATTGTCATCGCCATCGTGGCGTGTGCTGTCGCTCGTTCTATCGAGCGACGAAACCACGCGAGGGATGAGTAGCACAGCCGAACGGAGTGAGGCGAGCAACGCAATCGGCTGGGGAGGGTGTGGCTGTCGTTCGCAGTGGCTGGGACTGAAAGGGGCGGCAGTCTGAACGATGGCGGCCGCCGCAAGCACCGGCTGGAGCGTGGTTCAAAAGACGCCGAACGGCGTCTTTTGTCATTGCGGGAAATCGCAGATTTCCCGCTTGCAGTCAGATTCCGTCGGAATCTGACGACATCACGAAAGAGCCTACGGCTCTTTCGGTCGACAGCAAGGCCCCCGAGTTCAGACTGCCGGGGCTTTCCGGTCCTTTATGGTGAAATCGTGACCTACACAACGAATCCAGTATCTGCGAGCGCGACACACACAAACCTATTCGATCCCAAGCACGGGTATGCGCCGGCCGGATCGGTACCTCTGGAGCCATTTACAGAAACTGGAACCCGGACCGAGAGTTCTCGACTGGAGCCTCGCAGCCAGCGTCGCCCTCATTCTCGCGACGGGCTTCTACAGCCTCGTCGTCGGCCGGCCCGCGGGCGCGTGGGTGTTCGATATCCACGCTATCGCCGCCATCGCGTTCGTCGTCCTCCTCGCGTTCAAACTCCGCAGAGTCGCCCCCCGAGTCACGCCCAGCAGACTTACCGGTCGCCGACTCCTCTCGATCCTCCTCGCTATCACCGCCCTCACGGCTCTCGCCACGGGAATCTGGTGGGTCTTCGGCGGCACGATCGACCTCTGGGGGTGGGGGCTGCTGAACCTCCACATCGGCGTCGGGTTGCTCGTCCCCCTCGTGCTGCTCTTGCACCTCCGCCACCGCTTTCACGACCCCCGTAACGTCCCGAACCGCGACCGTCGCACTGCCCTCCAGTTCGCTGGCGTGATGGGCGTCGCCGCGGTCGCGTGGCGCGGCCAGCGCGTCGTCAACGACGCGCTCGACACCGCCGGTACGGACCGACGGTTCACCGGCTCGCGCGAGGAGGGGAGCGACGACGGCAACGCTTTCCCCGCGACGAGTTGGATGACCGACGATCCCGACCCGGTCGACCCCGACGAGTGGACACTCGCCGTGACCGGCCGAGTCGACGCCCCGCAGTCGCTCACTGTCGAGGATCTGCCCGCTGTCGATCCCGTACTCGACGTCCCTGACGAATCATCCCAGCAGGCAACCGAACGGCGCGCTCTGCTGGACTGCACCAGCGGCTGGTACTCCGAACACGACTGGCAGGGCGTCGCCGTCGCCGACCTGCTCGATCTGGCCGGCGCCGACGACGCCGCCCGGTGGGTGCAGTTCCGTTCGATCACCGGCTATCGCTGGTCGCTCCCGATCGACGAGGCCCGGGAGGCACTCCTCGCCACGCACGTCGACGGCGACGCACTCTCGCACCCCCACGGCGCGCCGATGCGTCTCGTTGCGCCGGGCCGGCGGGGCTTCCAGTGGGTCAAGTGGGTCGAGGAAGTTCGGATCACTCGACGACGGGACGTGGGCGAGTCGGTCGCGATCTTCGTCAGCGGGCTGGACGAGTAGCCTTCGCAGGTGTAGTCTGCAGTCTTTGAGTCGAGGTCGCAAAAGTCCTCGGCGCAGGCTGGAATCGGCGTTCAGATACGCAGTGTGGGGTAGAGTAATTGTAACATCGAAAGCCCTCGGCTCGCTAGCCGGCTCTGTGACGGATATCCTCACTACGTTCGGATAGTGCCGGCGCAGAGCCGGCTACCGCGCCTCGCCCTTTCATCCGCCAGGATTCGGCAGTGTCACAGTCTGGACCCTGGCGGATGAACGGGCGAGTGCAGTTGCGGGAACCCCGGCGACGCAAGGACCACAACGCAGTGGGGACCGCAGCGAGCCGTGGGACTGCAACTGCACGAGGGCTTTCGGTGCTTCGAACTGCTTGCGCTCGGTTCCTTCTCTGCACACTACCAAATTGGAGTAGCGAGCCGAGGACTTTTGCAATCCCGTTCGTGAGAGGAACGTCCGCGCCGCTGGATGCGAAACGCACGACGAGAGGAAGACTACCGAGCGCGTCTCTTAGAGCATCGCTGAGAGGATCGCAAAGAGGTCCGTGTCGGCGTCCTCGTAGTGGATCGGGACGAACCCGGCCTCACGAGCGGCCGCCACGTCGGACTCGTAGCTGTCGCCGACCATCACGTATTCGTCGGCGTCGACCCGTTCGCGGACGGCCGCGTACGGCTCTCCGCTCGTCTTGTGGCCGCCCACGTCGTAGGAGACGACGATCTCGTCGAAGTACTCGTCGAGGTCGTGGTGGTCGAGCTTCGCCCGTTGCCAGTCGCCGACGCCGTCGGTGTTGACGACCAGCGCGGTCGCGTCGTCGCCGGCCAGTTCGGTGAGACAGTCCCGCACTGCGTCCGTGACCGTCGTCGCCTCGAACTCCGCTTCGCGAAGAGCAGCGACGAGCGCGTCGATCTCTCCATCGTCGGCTTCGATCCCAGCCGCGTCGAGTGCGGCGGCCATTCCGGCGTGGTACGGCTCGGCCGTACAGTCCTCGAACGCCGCGAAAAACCCCTCGCCGTACGCGTCGCCCATCGCTTCGGTCGCCGTGTCCAGTTCTCGCTCGAAGGCCGATTCGAGGATCGCATCGAAGCCCCGTTCGTACTGGACGAGCGTGCCGTCGAGGTCGAAACAGATCGCCGTCTCCGTCGCCATCCCAGTTTACTCCATGTCGATTGGCGTCCCGTCCTCGGTCGGGGGCGCGACGGCGTCGATGAACGCCTCGGCCGACGGTTCCCTCACCCGCACGCGGACGTGGACATCACCCAGCTCCGAGGGTCCGCCGACGGCGAAGTTGATTCGCCCCTCGAAGGCGGCCTGCTTCTTCAGGTCGAACGAGAACGTATCGTCCGAGAGCTCCTCGAAGAACACGCCGCGGGCGGTGTCGAGGATTTCCTCGCGGTGGAGCAACTCCGAGAGGTGGCTGAGGTCGTGGACCTCGGCGACCAGTTCGCCGTGCTCGAAGGTCGGCTCGGCCGTCGGGAAGATGCTCGTGATCGCGTCGGCCACGCGGTCGGTCACCTCGGTGTCGTTGACCGGCGCGGTGACCTGTACGTCGACGCTGTACACCTGACTCATCGCTGGGACACCTCCTCGAAGTTCATTGGTACTGCTCCCGGAACCCGTCGACGCCCTCGGTCAGCAGCGTCCGGATCTTCGCCCGGAACGCGTCGAGGGAGTCGATGTTGTCGATGGTCACGTCGGCCTGGTCCATCGCTTCGTCCATGCCGAAGCCGCGCTCGCGCTCGTCGCGCTCGGCGAGGGACTCGCCGCCCTCGTCGGCCCCTTTGTCCCGGCCACGCTCGGCCAGTCGTGCTTCGCGAACCTCGAAGGGTGCCTCGATGCTCACCAGCGAGAAATCGTCGCCGAACCGCTCCTCGAAGGCGTCGACCTCGACGTCCGAGCGGACGCCGTCGACCAGCACCACGTCGCTGGAGTCGAGTTCGTCCTCGATCAGCGGCAGCGACCGCTCGGCGATGGCTGCCGGCCCGTTCTCCTCGCGCAGCGCTTTCGCGACCGTCCCGTGCTCGGTCGTCGGATCGAGCCCGCGGTCCCGACACTCCGCTCTGATCACGTCGCCCATCGTCACGACCGGCACGTCGAGTTCGCCGGCGACGTTGGCGGCCTCGCCCTTCCCGCTGCCAGGCAGGCCGACCGTCGCGAGTACTCTCATTGGGACTGGGTAGTCGCAGGCTCCGCATAAGAACTGCGTTTAGTCGACAACAGCCATATACCATCAGACGGAGTACCCTCATACATGGCCAATCGTTCCCTCTTCGTCCGCGCCCTCTGGTTCGTCTTCGTCGGCTGGTGGCTCACGCCCATCCTCGTCAACGCAGCGTGGCTGTTGAACGTCACCGTGATCCTGATCCCTGTCGGGGTCAAACTCATCAACCTCGTCCCGACGGCACTGACACTCGCCGAACCCCGCTCGCTCGAAGACAGCGACGAGTCGTCACAGCACTCGCTGCTGGTGCGCGCGGTCTGGTTCGTCTTCGTCGGCTGGTGGCTCTCGTGGCTCTGGGCCAACGTTGCGGCGGCGCTGTCGGTGACGATCGTCGGCATTCCGGTGGCGATCTGGATGTTCAACCGCCTGCCCTACGTCACGTCGCTGTACCGATTCCACGGCTAGCAACACTTCGTTGCTCCGAGAACGCACGCACTGGCGGTTCGAACGGACCGAAAGCCCTCGGCGCGCTCGTGGCTCCGCGCCTCGCTGCGGTCCTCGCTCGCGGTGCTCGCTGTGGTCCTTGCTTCGTCGGGGAACCGACGACCGCGCCTCGCCCTTTCATCCGCCAGGCTCGTGGACGGTGTAATCAGTAACGTCCTGGTGGATGAAAGGGCGAGGGTCGTTCGATCCCTCCCGGACGACGCAAGCACGCGAAGCGAGTCCCGGAGGGTTCGAACGTCACGAGGGCTTTCGGTGGCTTCACAGCGTGACTCTCCCCCGGTCACTGTTCACGTAACTGCTCGTCACCGCTCTCGCACAACGACGAACTCGGCGAGGTCCTGGAGATACTCCATGGCCTGCGTGTCGGGCGTGTCGACCGTCGCCAGTGCCTCCAGGGCGGCGTCGGATTCGGCTCGTGCCCGCTCGTTCGCTTCTTCGGGCGTCAGCTCGGTCACCTCGACCAGCGACGGGCGTTCCATCTCGGCGTCCTGGCCGGCGGGCTTGCCCAGTTTCTCGGAGTCGGCGGTCGCGTCGAGCACGTCGTCGCGCATCTGGAAGGCGACGCCGACACGCTCGGCGTACTGGCCGAACGCCTCGACGGTGTAGGCGTCCGCGTCGGCGGCGATCGCCCCCAGTTCCGCCGCGGCCCGGAACAGCGCGCCGGTCTTCCGGCGAGCCAGTTCCATGTACTCGGTTTCGTTTGTGGGCTGGCTCACGAGTTCGGTGGCCTCGCCCTCACCGAGTTCGACCATCGACTCCGTCACGGCCTGCATCGCCCGCTCGTCGGCCGAGAAGAGCGCGAACGCCTCGCCCAGCAGGCCGTCCGAGGCGATGATCGCCGGGCCGTGGCCGAACTCGGCCCACGCCGAGGGCGTCCCTCGACGCACGTCGGACTCGTCGATGATGTCGTCGATCACCAGCGACGCGTTGTGGACCAGTTCGATCCCGACCGCGAACTCGACGGCATCGTCCGGGTCGCCGCCCAGCGCCTCGCAGACCAGCACCGTCACCGTCGGCCGCACCCGTTTGCCCCCCGCCAGCGCGACGTGGCGGACCTCGTCGGCGAGTTCGTCCGGCTCGACATCGTCGAGGACCGCCTCCAGTCGCTCCTCCACCCGGTCTCGACGCGACTCCAGATACTCCATTACACGCCGCTTAGGAGTCGCCCCGCTTGAGGCTAACGAACCGTACCCACCTTTTTCCACTTCGGGTGGCTCGCTCCGCTCGCCACCACTCGTGCAAAAACGTGGGCGAAAAAGGCTCGATCTCACTTCGTTCACGGGTCACTGCGTTCCCCGTTCACATCGAGGCTCGCCTTCGGCGCGCCTCGTCCCGTTCGATCGAGTGAACCGGGCGACCTGCCAGGTCCTGACGGACCGCTCGGTCGCCCGGATGCTCGCGGCCCAAATGTGGTCAGTATCGGTGAGCTACTGAACGTTCTGCAGTGGCGCGCGCTGTCGCGCCCTCGTGGCGCGACGGAAGCTGTGCGAGGGATGAACGAACGAGCAACAGCGAGTGAGTGAATCGGATGGGGAGGTGTGTGG